>Ga0214542_1000179_pt1 | contig 97440 bp, 69 predicted proteins | sample CNSS1metaG_FD_160096 | JGI IMG/M metagenome (GOLD analysis project Ga0214542, IMG submission 160096) | Root nodule microbial communities from cowpea collected in UCLA plant growth center, Los Angeles, California, USA - CNSS1 | ecosystem: Host-associated > Plants > Roots > Nodule | place: USA... | reverse complement strand
AGAATCTATGAGGAGCAATAATCAAAGAGCAGCAATAATAAATCACCAAAAGCACAAATAAAGGCACCAAGATTTTTAACGTGGAAAACCCCTCAAATCAAGGGTAAAAACCACGAGTCGTCCAGACTAAAGAAATAGCTTCACTATAATCAACAAGAGTACAAAAGAGTCTCAATCAATAGCACAAATTAGTGCCAACACCCAACCAAATAACAAAGCAACAAACCTTTCAAAATAGAGAAGAACAAGAGAAGAAAACCTATAATATCACTACTGCAGTGCGAAATTAATATCTCCCAACTCAGACCTCGTATCAAAGATCCGACCGGTCAGAATGAAGAGCATTGAGTTTCGAACCTGCTGTAAAAATTTCAGCCCGATCCAACGGTGAACGAATCTGCAGCGCTGATTCTACTGTGACAGCTCTGTGAAAAACGTGAAAAGAATTTTCCCTCTACCTCTCCCTCTATGTGTTAGGGCTTTCAGTGTGTTCTGACTCTATTGTTTTGCCTCTCTCTTTATTTTATAGTCCCCTCTCCACTAGATTAAATGAGACATGAACTTCTCAAGTTTTGGGCCTTTTCTCCATATAGGAAGGGAGCCCAATACCCAACACTCTTGGATATTTTCAAAGATCATAAAATGTGATGACTATCAAATCATGTCATTGTATAAACTATACACAAAGAATATAAAATAAAATAAAATAAAATGTACATGTAATTTTCATCTATCCAAGCTCATTGAACAAAATAATATTTACTTTTACTTTACATTCATTTATTATTATTTTTTAATTATAAAATAATGATAAAATAAAAATTAAAGCAAGAACTTTAAATAAATAATAAGATAAGGATTAGAATGTTATAAATAAATATAATAACAAAAATATAAATTAAACAGGACCAGTGCGTAACTAGAGATATATTAAATAAAATAAATAAACAAGACCAATACATAATTGGAGATTAAATAAAATAAATAAATATGACTAGTGCATAACTGGAGATAAATTAATTAAAATAAATAAACATGACTGGTATATAACTGGAGATTAAATAAAATAAATAATCAGGACCAGTGCATAACTTGAGATAAATAAAATAAAATAAATAAATAAGACCTAGTGCATAATTGGAGATAAATTAAATAAAATAAATAAACAGGACAAGTGCATAACTGGAGATAAATTAAATAAAATAAATAAACAGGACCAATGCATAATTGGTGATAAATTAAATAAAATAAATAAACAAGATCAGTGCATAACTAGAGATTAAATAAATTAAATAAAATAAGGGAGCATACATAACTAGAGATAAATTAAATAAATATAAGAGGATAATGAATGTGAATAAGTTAAATAGAAGTAAATAGAATAATATATGATTCAAAAATAAATAAAGGATTAATATAAAACACATGAGTTTATCAAGATTAATATAAAAAAGTTTAACCTCACTCCGCCTTAACCTTATTGATATTATTAATATTTGAAGAGAACTAAGGTTTTTTTGAATCTTTGCTATAAACTTTCTCTCTCTTCTTTCTCTTTCTCTTTTTCTCTCTCTCTCCCTCTCCTTTCTTTCTCTCTCTCCTTTTCTTTCTCCCTCTTTCTCCTTTCTTTCTTTCTTTTTTTCTTTCTCACTTTCTTACGTAACAACTTCTTCCCTCATCTATATATATATATATATATATTTCTTTTGTATTTTTTTTCTTATTTCTTTTTAGAAGATTCCTCTTTTTTTTTATACACACACCTATTTAATAATATTTTAAATAATATATTTTTACCTAATCTTTTTTTAATATACATATATATATATATATACATATTTTATTAATTTTGTTTTCTTCTTATTGTTATTTTCAATAATTAAAAACTACATCACGATAAAATATATTTTTAATGTTTAAACTACATCATAAAATACGAAACATTAGTAAAAGTAGAAGATTTTCTAAGTCTTTTATTTAAAATAAATAATATAGTTTATTAAAAGTAGGGATGTTACAATAGTGTAGTGGTAGTGTGTGTTTGTGTTGAGTTTTACATGTCTCGTGGTGGTAGTCCATGGTCTGGGACATGCTTGCATGGATTACGAGCGGGGAGGTTTGTATGTTCCATGCTTACACTTGAGGCTGTTATGAGCGGGGAGATTCATAGCAAGTGTTCACGCGTGTTGGACTACGAGCGAAGAGGTTCGTAGAGTTGGACCACGAGCGAACAAGTTTGTGGAAGCATATAACATCCCTATGATCATGGTTGAGTATGTGTTAATCTCATATAGGTCAGGTTGATGATTTAAATATTTTACATGTTTGGAGATGACGACCTTGGGCAAGGATATGCTTGACATTGTCATGAGCTGGTCTGTTCGTGATTGATGATGCAATGTGTGATTAATATGAGCGGGGAGGTTCATATTAATGATATTCTCTTGTGAGAATACGAGTGGGGAGGTTCATATGTTCCGAGCTCACACTTGAAAGTTGTTGCGAACAAGGAGGTTCGTAACTGGATGGATCACGCGTGTTGAACTATGAGCGAGGAGGTTCGTAGATGATCGTGTGACTTTTCACACAGGAGCATATGATAATCCAGGTGCTAATGGGGAGGCATAGAGACAGAGCGAGGGCTAGAGATTTGGGGTTTTATGAAAGACATGTGTTTTGGAACTTGTAATCTTAATTACTTGTTGGTTGTGGATTTAGAACTTGTATTAAATGGTTTACGACTTAATTTTAATTGGTTGTGTTTTAAATTTTCCCGCGTTTTGGGAATAATAATTATGTTGCAATTTTGTTTTCAAATATAAATTCTTTTATTAAGTAATATTTGCTTAGGATGTTACAACAACTAAGGTAAGAGGAGGAGATATCTATCATTTTATCTTTTTACTTTTATTATCTTTTTATCTCTCTATAATTATTTTTATTTCTTTATTTACCTTAAGTGAAGTGTCCCTAACCTCATTCTAGTTAGTACCCATTCTTATTAATTTATTTATATGCATCTCAAGTTATGCACTGGTCCTATTTATTTAATTTATATTTACTCTCATTTTATTTATTTATATTTATCTTTAGTCATGTACTAATCCCCTTTATTTATTATATTTATTTTTAGTTATGCATTAATCCTATTTATTTATACAATTATATTATTTAATATCAAAATAAAACTTATAATAAATAAAGATTTGATGATTGTAGTTGGAGATATGACCTTAGGGATTAAATGATTAGTTAGTACTCAAGATGAGATGTTTTTGGGTTACTTTGTTGGCCATGATGAGACTCAATTATCCTAACTAGTTACTACAAAATTAATCAAAATCTTTATAAAGTAAAATGAAGATCCAAGTTTTATGAATTTAAAAGGGTTTTCATTTTATTTTATTTTATTAAGACATGTTATATTTTTAAGTGATATTTGTCTCACTTCACTATTTAATGATTGTGTATATAAAAAAAATCTTATAATCTCATCGTAGATGACTGCCCCTAACATGTCCAACACATTCTTTGTCGATATCGTAATAGTCTTTCCAAGAAATGCATGGCAAACCAATAAGGTAAATAATTCGGCAACATTTCAAGGAACGGGATATTCTACCATTACCTTCCTAAATGCTCCAAATGCAATGGTTGTCCTTGAAGGGCATATTGGAGTCACATTTTATTTACCCTCAATAGTCCAAATGAATCATATCCATAACCTTTTTCCTCGACATGTTTGAAGACTAATATAAGAGGGGGAAACTATAAATAAATAATACTCCTTCCTCTTTTAGTGTAGAAAATAAATATGTATCAAATGATGTAAATATAATATGCATACAATACTGTAAAATCTATAAATATATGTATATGTAAATATTTTAAGTATGTTATATGTTATTGTAGAATTATGTATCAAAATTTTATGAGTATAATATAGAATATAATAATAAAAAAAAGAAAAAAAAATGGTCATCACATTAGATGGTATCAAAGCAACGTTTCATGCGAGATCTATGAAATGTGCTCATTATATTTTCTTTACTAACTCATACAATTTCCAGATGGCAAACAATAGGAGAAATAATGAATTGACTGAAGCAGTACAAGCTATTAGAGACATGGCTACAACTCTATTAAGAAATCAAAGACCTGAAGGAAACCTTGAATCACAAGGTTTAGCCGAATTTAGGAGAAACAAACCCTCACAATTTTTTGAAGAATATGATCCAGAGAAAGTTGAATTATTGATTAAGGAGATGGAGAAAATATTTTGAGTTATGAATGGTGCTAACAACCAAAAGGTGAATTATGTTGTATTTATGTTGATAGGAGAAGATGAATATTGGTGGGATAGTACCAGGAGATTACTTGAAAAAGGGAGAATAATTATTACCTGAAAAGTATTTAGAACAAGGTTTTTAGAAAAATATTTCCTGAATGATGTGAGGAGAGCAAAAGAAATAGAGTTCATGCAATTGAAGCAAGGAAGTATGACAATAGGGGAATATGCTTCCAAGTTTGAGGAATTAGGAAGATACTCTACTTTCTTTTATCACCTAGAAGAAAGGATGAAGTGTATAAAATTTGAAAATGGACTTAGGTCTGAATTAAGAAAAATTGTAGGGATACTAGAAATTTCTGATTTTCCTATGTTTATTCACAAGTGTAGACTTTTGGAAGATTTTGAGAACAACCAAAACAACGAACCCAAATATTTTGGACCCTAGACAAATAAAAATGAACGCAATGAGGGAAAACCTTATAATCACCCCCAATGGAGGTCCCAATCCAGCCAATCTACATTAGGAAATTCTAGTGGACCTGTATATAATCATATTAGATGCTTTAAATGTGGACAAGGTCATCATGCTAAAGATTGTCATCTTAAGAGACCAGTCTATTTTAAGTGTGGAAAACCTGGTCACCTATCCTTTGAGTGTGGACATCAGAAGCCACATTACAATCCTACTGCACCCAAGGCAAGACCTACCACAACGGGAAGAGTCTACACCATGATTGGAGTTGAAGCCACTGAAAACCATGATCTGATTCAAGGTATGTGTTTTATTAAAGGTAAAACTTTAAATTTACTGTATGAGTCAGGTGCAACTCATTCATTCTTTTCCAATTATTGTATTCAACATCTTAATTTGTTGATCTCTTTTCTAAAAACTAGTTTGGTTGTTTCAACTCCCACAAATGACTCAATAATTACCAATAAAGTTTGTTTAGATTGTCCAGTATTCATTGAGAATAGAAAATTTCGTGTAAAGTTAGTATGTCTACCTTTATCTCAATTAGATGTGATCTTAGGTATTGACTGGTTATCTTCCAATCAAGTTCTTTTGAATTATGTTGAGAAATCAGTAATATTTCCAAACTCTGATAATCTTTTGAAATCACCTACCAACTCAAAAAGTGATCTTTAGTGAATGAAATTCATAGGTACTTGTTATTATCTTCTATGAAAATAAAAGAGGAAGTTGAGTTGAAAAATATAGCAGTTGTTCAAAATTTTTCTGAAGTCTTTCCCAATGATATTCCTAGTTTACCACCTAATAGAGAAATTGAATTTTCAATAAATTTGATGGCTAGAACTGGACCAATATTTATAGCACTATATAGGATTTCACCCTCTAAATTAGCAGAACGGAAGAAACAATTGGAAGAGTTACTCAAAAAATAGTTTATTCATCCTAGTGTGTCACCTTGGGGAGCCCATGTTTTGCTAGTTAAGAAGAAAGATGGAAGTTTTAGGTTGTGTGTAGATTATCGTCAACAAAATAAATTTACCATAAATGAGAGGAGTCGTTGTGTTTTCTAAGATAGATTTGAGGTCATGATATCACCAAATTAGAGTAAAAGCAAAAGACATACAAAAAACTGGTTTCAGAACTAGATATGCTCATTATGAGTATCAAGTGATGTCTTTTGGTGTAATCAATGCTTCTGCAATATTTATGGATTATATGAATAGAATTTTTCGTCCCTTTTTAAATCATTTTGTAGTTGTATTTATAGATGACATTCTTATTTATTCTAATACTCTTGAGGAGCATAAGGAGCACCTTCATTCTATCTTACAAATCTTGAAAGAAAAGAAATTGTATGCCAAATTATCTAAGTGTGAATTTTGGTTAGAGGAAGTGAAATTCTTAGGACATGTGATTTCAAAAGAAGGAGTGTCAATGGATCCAACCAAGGTAGGAGCAGTTTTACAATGGGAACCACAAAAAATAGTGAATGAGATTCACAATTTTCTCGGTTTGGCATGATATTATAGAAGATTCATTGAAGGATTTTTTAAAATAGATATGCCTATAACACAACTCACCAAAAAGAGTGAAGCTTTTGTATGGACAGAAAAATGTGAAAGTAGTTTTCAAGAACTCAATAAAAGATTAATCACCTCTCCTAATTTAGCATTACCTGATCTACCAAACACTTTGTAATATTTTGTGATGCTTCTGAAATGGAATTAGGTTGTGTTCTTATGCAAGATAGAAGGGTAGTGGCATATGCTTCTAGACAACTAAGAACATATGAGAAAAATTACCCAACCCATGATGTAGAACTAGCTGCCATTATTTTTGCACTTAAGATATGGTGACATTATCACTACAAGAAAATGCTTCATTAGTATCCAATTTTAGTGACCAAAAATTGCTAGTTACTATAATGACTAATTAGATACAAGTTTACAAAGTAAAAAAAATTATTGGTTACTAAAATAGTTACTATTATGAATAAAAAATTATAATTGGTCACTAAATTAATTTTTAAAATTAGCTACCATAGTTTTGGCTACCAAAGGAAACTAGTCACTAAAAATTAGCTACCTAAGTTTTGACTACCAAAATAACTTAGTTACTAAATTGGTCTTTAATTAATTAGTGACAAATTTAGTGACCAATTATAATTTTTTATTTATATTAGTGACTATTTTAGTAACCAATAAATTTTAATTTTGTAAATTGGTATCTAAATTGGTCACTATAGTGACTAACAACTTTTAGTCACTAAAATTAGTTACTAATGAGACACTTTTTTGTAGTGTATGTATATGGTGGTAAGTTTGAAGTTTTTAGTGATCGTAAGAGTCTCAAATACTTGTTTGACCGAAAGGAATCAAATATGAGACAAAAGAGATGGATGGAATTTCTGAAAGATTATGATTTTGAATTACATTATCATCCATGAAAAGCAAATGTAGTGGTAGATGCTTTAAGCAGAAAATCTTTACATGTCTCTTCACTAATGATTCATGAAATGAATTTTTTAGAAAAATTTAGAGACATTAATTTATAGGTCTACCCTAAGCCATGATAAAATGCAATTAAACTCCATTCAGATCACTAGCAATTTATAAAAACAAATCCATGAGGCACAAGAAAGTGATGAGTTCATTCAAAAGAAAAAGAAATTGATAGCTCAAAGGGATAGAGAGAATTTTGACATAAATAGGACAAGAACTTTGAGATTTAAGGATGGGATATGTGTACCCAACAATGAAGAAATTAAGAAAATGATTCTAGAGGAAGCACATAAAAACAAATTAAGCATGCATCCGTGCACAACAAAAATGTATCAAGATCTCAAAACAATGTTTTGGTGGCCTAAAATGAAAAGAGAAGTTGCACAATATGTAGCAAAATGTCTAGTTTGTCAAAAAAGCTAAGATAGAACACCAAAAGCCAATAGGAATGCCATGAACCGTTCAAAAATTTGATTCCATATGGGTTATCGTGGATAGATTAACAAAGTCTACTCACTTCTTACCCATTAACATCATGTATTCATTGGAGAAATTGACCGAATTGTACATAAGAAAAATTGTGAGGTTGCATGGAGTCCCAACAAGTATTATATCTGATAGGGATCCTAGATTTACTTCTATGTTCCGGGGAAATTTACATAAGCCCTTAGGGACTAAACTATCCAATCTTTGGAAAATTTGTTGAGAGCTTGTGTGTTAGAAAATTTTGATAGTTGGGATCGATGCCTACCTTTGATTGAGTTCACCTATAACAATAGTTTCCATTCTAGCATAAGCATGGCACCTTATGAGGCATCATATGAGAGAAAATGTATAACACCTTTGTGTTGGTTTGAGACCAGTGAAAATTTAGTATTAGGTTTTGACATGATTCAACAAACAATAGAGAAAATCAAAATGATTAGGGACAAATTGAGAGCAACTTAACGTAGAAAAAAAAGTTATGTTGAGAAGAAAAAACGACCTCTTGAATTTCGAGAAGGTGGTCATGTATTCTTAAAAGTAACACCAACTACTAGAATTGGTAGAGTGATGAAATCAAAGATTGCTCTAATTCTAAAAATATTATACTCATATATTGTGACAACTCTAATGTGATCAACCTATTTAGAACCCTTATTCAACAACCTATGTACATCGAAGTATCATATAAAAAAAAAAGATTTTGAACATAAGTTTGTCAAAACCCATCATGAATGGGATATCTTCAATAAACCATTTCTTTTAGAATGCTTTGATTTTATTAATTCGAATTTAAATTTGATTGAATCCTTAGATACATAGATACATGATTGGCTAAACAATATGATATCGTCTCAATAGTTCTAATGTATTAGTGAAGTGTAATCATTAAAAAGAGAATAAAGACATTTATTATGAAATAACAAATCCTTAATGCAGGTTTATTCGGGTGTCATGCAGATTTATTCGGGTGTCATGCACATTTAATGTGATAAAAGAGTGAGCATAACTAGATAATTAGAGATGTCAAAATGGATTTCAATCTGTGACTTAATTTGGTCCACCATGCATTCGAGTTGAGTTGGGTTGAAAAAAATTTAATATTTTTCAAAAAGGAGTTGAACTGAGGTCGACTCACTTAACTCATGGGTTAAAGGAGTTTGAGTCAGGTTGAAGGTGAGTTGATCTACTTAACCCACCAATATATTTTTACAATTTTTTTTAATTTTTTGTTATAATTATTTAGTACTTCTAATTATATAGGTTCACAATTTCATATTTTTAAATATTAGAATGTTGCTCAATAATATTCGAATAGTTGTAATGTTTAATTAATTTGTTTGTAATGTTACATACATTGATACTTTAATCTTTAACTATTATCTTTATAATAATATTTCTAGAATTAGGTGAATACTTTGATTCCACCATTATCAAAAATAATTTAAGTCAATTCACTCTTATTATAATGCAATAATTATATAAAATAAATTGTAAAAAACAACTTGTAAATGAGTCAATCCACTGACCTATCAACCCATGAGGGATCAGACCGAATTACAAAATTTCTAACTCATAAAAAAAAGTAATCCGGATTGAGCTAATCCTTTTTTAGCTTAACCCGTGATGAAACACCTCGTGTGAGTAGAATTGACTCACTTTAACACCCATAAACATAACCAACTTTGAGTAGTTTTAATTGAATTTCTATTACAAAAGTTTCATTTTATTGAATGTTCAAAATATTTTTTATTTTTGTCGAAGTACCTTACCATTTAATTTTTTTCATCAATGAAATAGAATGTCATGAGTGTTACTTTTTTTATTTTTCTTCTCCGAATTGTATATCAACTTAGTCCTTATCTTTATGATTTTCATTAATTTATTGATTAACTCACTTTAAAAGATGACAGAAGTGAACTAATGCATTGAAGACAATTAAAGAAGATATAAATGAATTATTAAAGAAGATATAAATGAGTTAAAGATAGAAAGACAAAAATAAAAATACATTAAATATTTTATATAATAAATATTTTAATAAAATTGAATTATAAGTTACCTAAACATTTATTTTAAAAAATTAATAAATATAAATATCCTATTTATTTGTTCTGTCTTTAATTAAAATAACAAAAAAATTAATTAGTGTTTTATAATTATTTAGTTTATTAGTTTGATTTATTTTGATTTCTTTACTATTTTTTTTCTTACAATTTTTTTTTAAAAAATTCAATTTAATCTTCTAATTGTTTATAAAAATTTTCAAATGAATCTATTTATTTAAAATTTTGATTCAATTTAATTCTTTTATCTTTTAAAAAATATTAATTTTGTCTTTTTAAAATTAAATTAATAATTAATTTTAATTACAATTAATATATACATCTTTCTTTTTCTAGAACGTAAACATTAAATCACAAAGTAATTTAATATATATATTTCAAACAAAAAATTAATATATATATATATATAAATTATAATTATAATTAATTATTAATTTTGATTTAATGTATTAATTTAAAAAAAATAAAATTAACATTTAAATTGTAACTAAAATTAATTATTAATTTTGTTCAAAAATAAAACAAAATTAAATTGTTTTAAAAAATAATAAAATTAGATTAAATAAAAATTTTAAAATTTAAATATTTTTAAATAATTGAAGAATGAAATTAAACATTTTAAAAGAATTAAAAAGCTAAAATAAACTATAAAATAATAAAAAAGTTAAAATAATCCAATCCAGTAAATCAATTATTAGAAGAAAAAAAATTCGAACAGTTGGACACTGGTCCTGTAACCCATCCGTACAACAAATCACACACTTCACTCTTCTTCTCTCTTTCTTCTTCTTCACACACACACACACACACAATCTCGACTAAGATCTCTGCTTCCCTTCCACCATGGCCACACTCTTCGACTCTCTCGTCCTCGTTGGCCTCCCTTCCGCCGTCTCCTCTTCCGTCGCCGCTCGCCCCACCTCCGCCAAGCTCCCGCAGTGCATCGGCCTCAGACTCAGACCAACCGTCGCGCGATTTGTGGCAGCCTCCGCTCCCAAAGTCGCCTCACACACCATGCGCGTTGTGCGCGAGGCTCAGGATACCGTCGTCGATGGTCAGTTTTCTTCTTCTTTCGTTTGCTTCGGTATATATTTTTTGCTTTTGAAATCGTAATTTAAAAATAAATATTTTCGTTTTTAACAGCTAATAGATGCAAGTTCTTTTCTTAAAATATAAGAATAAAATGAAATTTATCTAGTTTCAGACAGTGAAACTGAAAGAACTTCAACGTTTTTTTCGTAGTGGCTCATGTTTTCGCCGTAATAATTTAAATAAAATAAAAAATGTAGGATTTTGTTGCTTAATCGTTGGACTTTTGGTGTCGAAATTAAAATCGAAGAATATTTGTTCTAGAGTAAAAATTGGTTGTGGAATTGAAAAATAATCTTTTAAAGAAGTCAGAAAATTTTACAAATGAACTCATGTATAAAATAATTTTAGACTTTGTTAGACTTGGGGTTTGAACTAACGCCATCCGAGAACTTGGCGTAGAAAGTAGTTTTGAAGTATACTAATTGTTAGAATATAATAATTATTTTTCACTTAACTGATTGATATTTTTTGATAGTTTCCTTTGTCTGAATGTCTGGAGTACATTGACATTCGGATATTTGGGTTGGGAAGGGAATGGTCTTGGATTAATGTTAAAATTCTGTAACCATGATGCAATAAAATGGCAGGTTGTGTTAGAAATACTGATTTTGAATTGCCCTAGTGTCAATAGTTCATCTAGCTATTAGCTGTGTTGACGTACGGCAATGACAGATCCATTTTTGGTAGAGTTTATTGTAGATTCATCATGCTAGGGATCCATAGTTTTCATGTATAACAAACTTAGGTGTAGTATCCTAGATGGGGTTAGGTATTATTTATTTTCCAATTAAAATTTGATTTTCGTTTAAGTAGTTCTTGAACTTTTATACCAACTGTATTTCCTCAAAGTTGTCTGTCTATCTTAAATTTATTCTTTTGGGAATTTCATTTGCATTGATGGAATAAACCTTATAAGAAGGTCTTGCTTTTGTGAATGCATGTTATTTTCTCTTATCAATCAACATAAGGACAGATTAAACTCTGCCCTATGGTTTCTGGACCGTCCATTGGTGGATATCGCACGGTTGTTGGCCGACCAAAGTGGGATGGATGAAGAATGAAGATAATGACCAGAGTTCAGGATGTTCCAGTCGGTCCCAAAACCAGGATAAAGGATAAAATCTTGATGACAAGGAGGGAACACCCGCTTGAGGGAGAGAAAAAAAAACAAGTCTCACCACCATTAGACAGTGAATGCTTCTGGCAATAAGTTCCTTCATACTTCTTGCTGCAACATTTTCAGTTTCATGACTAGTTTCAAGCCTAGGTCAAGGAAGAGAGTTGTACTAGGCCTTAGTTAATCAACCTAAAACTTGTCAATTCCCGAACATGGATCACATGCCAGGTTAATGAACAAATATATACTAGATTGTTTTGTTTGGACTTGTGTTTTCTATTGGTCTGTCTGTGGATTTTTTTATATGGTTCTCATGTTATCCATTTCAGCACATTATCACTACAATGCAATCAAATTCTTGTGGATACAATCTCTTTCTGTTCACTTCAGGAGAAATTTTTGAATATTTGAGAAAATACCAATTGAAAGTTATGCCTGGTTGAGAGAAATACTAATTGAAATGAAATAATTTCTGTTATTGTCAATTACAGTGGCTCCTATTACTGATGCAAATTGGCAATCCCTTGTCCTTGAATCTGATTCTGCTGTTCTGGTTGAATTCTGGGCTCCATGGTGTGGTCCCTGCCGAATGATTCACCCCATAATTGATGAGCTTGCAACGCAATATGCTGGGAAGCTGAAATGTTACAAACTCAACACTGATGAGAGCCCTTCAACTGCAACTCGGTATGGAATTCGAAGCATTCCCACTGTTATGATCTTCAAGAATGGTGAGAAGAAAGATACAGTTATTGGTGCTGTGCCCAAGTCAACGTTGACCACAAGCATAGAAAAATTCGTTTGAGGTGGTAAGTACAAGAGGCCATTGCTAGAACAAAAGCTGTTTTTCCTATAACCTCCTTTTGTTCTTAGCCTCGTCTCTTTTAAGTTTCGATAATTTGATTACTCAAATACTCATTTACTCTTCTGTACAGTTATTGGATGCAACCTTGTTTTCTGTTTTTTAGATTATTCTAGTTACCAATAAGATAAGTGAATTTGCCATTGAATCATGGCAAAATTTGAATTGAGTTTTCATATTTTTCTGCTTCTGTTTCTTTTCAACTTTCAATGGACACCGGTGAGATGTGAGATATATGTGTATTTAAAAAATTAGATAATTCGTATAAGTCTTGGTTGTCGTGGATATATGGATCAGCAAAGCTCAAATGTAGTTAATTAGGTTTTATGTTGTGATTCTTTAAGCATAATTAGAATTTTAGGTTGATAATCTTTCTGATAAAGGTATACATTAGAACTCAGCATGGTCAAATTCTAATACAAATAGAAGAATAACACTTCAATTATGAGTATGAAAGATGTGTTGTCCCTTTTTTTGTTAATTACTTATTTAAAAGAAAACTAAACAATTATGTTTTTTAGAAACAAAATCTTGATAGAACTCATTTCACCGATTTTACAGAAAATATGTTAAATGTTTTAGTTAAACAATTTAAAACGGTATAAAAAATTAGTGTCCCAACATGCATGAATATTAACCATATAAATTGTAAGTCAAGTTCGATATAATTATTAAATCATTCGAAGTCTAAGCATATCTAACCGTCTACTATGAATGTTATTTTTAGTTATGAATACATTTGAATCAACGATTAAAAGTATGTTTGAATCAAACATAATACTTTGGTTTGATTTGAGCACAAAAAAGTATGAACTAAATTAAATTAAATTATAGTTTACTTTTAATTGATTTTGCAATTTTATTGTATAAATTTTTATTAATAAATGTATCCGGTCTTATCCTTTGGGCCTAATATTATATTATGATTAATAACTTTATTTTTTATTTTACTATAATTAATATTTGTTATTTTTAACATTGTACAATATTATATATTTTTCTTACACATATTAGTATTTTCCTTTTTCATTAACAAAGGAATTATAATAAAATATAACGAGATAAGAAGTATCTATGTTTTGTCAACAAAAGAAAACAAAAAATAAATAAATATGTTTACACTACTCATTAGCCTAACAAATCCCAGCACACATGTTTACACTACTCATTAGCCTTAACAAATCCTACCACACATGTTTACACTATTGCACGAAATTTAAAAACAATAAACATCAAAACATCAAAGTGAGTCATTTTGTATTATTTCCTTTCACTAATATTTTATTTTGTTTTACCATTTTTCTCTTTCAAGGTTAATTATGTAATATTCATACTACCAATATAATACTTCTTCTACCTTGTTCATATGTTAAGCATATTGTGTTATCCTTGTGTCACAAGTTTAATGGCATGAACCAAGTTAGGCGGTGATAGAAGTTGGACAAAAATTTTAAGGGTCCAAATTATATTTTTTATATATAAATTATTTTTTCTAATTCAAAAAATTATTTTTTTTCATTATTTTTTCTATTCAAAACAAATATACATGATAATAGACTCAAAAAAATGACAATAATATATATGAAAGTGTGATGTAAAGTTTATCATCAATAATAATATATCAAACAAATCAAAAGTTACCTTTAGTTAAGAACTAAAGTTTGTTGCAATATCCCTTTTAATATAAATTATCATTGTATTTGCTAAAAATTTAGTCTATATTTTTTTTTCAACATGTTCTTGAGGATGCTTCCCCGGATCATGTTCTAAAGTATTTTCAAATTCATTATATGTAACTCTAGGAACTTTAGAGAGTTATTTTCAATTTTTTTCAATTTTTGGATTATCGTTAAGTTTCTCAAGTTTAGTTGATGTAGACGCATCTTTTTCGTCTTCATCACAAACCTTCATCTTAAAAAAAATCAATTCTTTTAATCTTTATCATAATTTTCTAATATAAATTTGTCACCTCTCACCTATCTAGGAAAATATAAAATTATGAATACCCCAAATTAAATCTCAAAACCAAGACTCAATATTTTAAAAAATTAACTTCTAAATGATTAGCTTCCCTTATCTTAAAATATATTCCTAATACTACTCTTTCCTTACAAAGCTTCAAGGCCTAAAATAACTTTATCTACACAAAGAAGAGTTTGAACAATAATTAGAGCAAGATTTTATGATCTATAATCGATAGAGATCTGCCTAGAGGGTAGAAAAGTCACACGCAAAAGTAAAACATATTGCTTTGAAATAAAAATGGTAAAAAATGAACTTATTCAAAACAAAAAATTGTTCGATCTAAAATGTTCCTTAACTTATCAATTTTGTCGTGGTGTAATTTGATTTTGAAAATGATAAGAGATTGAGGTGAAAATTGAGATAAAAAGAAGAGAAGAGAAGAGAAAGAGATGGAGGTAGAGAAGAAGAGAAACCAAATAAAGAAGTAAAAGAAATGATAGAAGAGAGGGAAAATGTAGTTTTTAAATTAAAAAAATAACTTTTTAAGCTAAATTAATATAAATAATATAATAATATGTATATATAGTTTTTAAAAATATATATGGAAAATTAAAAAAATAAAAAAAAGCATGAGGGGTCATAGCTCCCTCTATCATATAAAAGTAATGTCCTTGAAGTTAGGCATATATATTTAATTTTTCACGTGCACATAAATAAAATAATAACTGATATAATGATATTTAAATAACTAATTTTGGTTTGGTTAAGCTTGTATTGATTTTTGAAGTGTTAAACATCAAATTGAAAAGAATTTATCAATTTTTAAGATCGATTTTCAATTATTTTTTTAAAATAATTCAGTTTTGAACATCTCTATAATCTATTGTCAGTATTTTAACGACTAACATTGTTGCTACTCTTAACACATCTCAAAAGGTTCCTCGCCCACCTTGATTTCTTAGTCTCACCTTCTATCATTTGTGTAACCTCTTATAAATCTTCCCCTATCTTAGATTGGATGTCATCACTAATTGAATTGTAAGGCTCCAGTCAATCGATATTTTAGGTAATAGAAAGCCACACATGCTGTGTGATCAAAGGTGGATATGTAGACTCTTGAATTACTTTTTTGGGTGACTCCATTGCTACATGTTAAAGTAAAATCTAATAGACCCTTATACCATTGATTATGTTTTTTTCAACAACAAAGTATAATAATGAATATGCTCCGCCTATAAGATGTATGTATTCCAAATAGATCTTGTCTAATAAATACAACAAGACATTGCAACCTTTTCTTTATCTGATAAGTGAAGTCTAAGATGATACACATATATTCTTATTATGCCCAAAGATATTTTTTTTTTCATATTACTACACCAAGAGGATCTCTTAAAGCTTACGTTTGCATCAATGATCACTTGAAAGACACAATAAAGTTGCTTTGCGCCAACAACCATCCTAACATGCCTTATGATAACTCTAAAAATGTTATATGTCTTATACAGTCTCTTGCACTACTATAATTTGGATAAAAGCACTCTAACCTAGGTTGATAAGCAATGCATGTTATTGGGATGTTGTATAGAGAGGATATATATGTTTAATGATCCACAAAGAACATTTAATGCATAGTTATGTCTTTGTGTGGTCAAACTCAAGCTTGAAGATGAAAACACGAGTTGAAGCTTCTCGACAAGGAAAATGGATTTGTAGTTACTACTTTCTTTAGAGCTCTATATAAAACAATCTCTCCATTTGAAGAAAAGTTAGAGAACTAGAGTTGTCAAAACACTACCAATCTTAACCCCAAAACCTTAAAACATTTGTGCCCCAATCTTCAAAAGAACATTGCTTATGTTCCATAGCTATTTAAAAGAGTGTACAACCTTTGTATTCGTCATAAGATATAACCTCTCTTTCTATTGAGCAACCTTGTAACCTTTTACATAACTTTCTTTGTAATACATTGTGTTATACTCAAGAGTGGTTGCGTTCTAAATAATATTTAGTGGTTTAGCAATGAGTAGTTGTGGTCTAAACAATACTTGAAGTTTTTAGCCAAAACTGGTTAGATTCCAAAGAATACTTGGATTTTTAACCAATTATAGTTGCGTGTTCAAATAATACTCGGATTGTTTTAGTTTGGAGTGGGTGGGGTCCAAATAACACTTGCTTGTATACTCGCAACATTAATTTGCTTAGTGAAATTCAATCAACTGATCACAAAAGGGATACAATATGCATGGTAGGCATGGTAGGAATGGAATTGAGTTGGTCACTAAAGGAGCATCTCTCATAAGGCTTCCAACCTTTCTCAAAGAAGACTTTCCTTAATGGAAAGATAGGATGGAGATGTATTTGAAGTCCACATGACCAAATGTGGAAAATCATTACAAAAGGGGATATCATGATTGATACTACTAAAGAATATTGGGATCAAGGCATGTTCTACTCCATGCCATTGAACAAAAAGGCTAATTACACTATAATTTATGCATTACCTAAAACTAAATATAAGAAAATGCGTAGGCTAAAGTGGCCAAGGATATATGGAATTCCCCCAAGATCAATAATAAAAGCAAATTGTTACTCTCACACGCTAGTACAAATTGTTCACCATGAAGGATGTTGAAAAGGTAGACGATATGCTTAGAAGGATGCAAATCCTTCTCAATAGGCTATAAGCCTTGGGCCAAAGCTTTTCAAAGGCTCAAATAAACTTGAAGTTTCTAAACAACGTGCCAAAGATGTGAGAGCCTAAATTAACAACCCTTGAAGATGCTAGTGATCTGAAGAAGCTCACTTTAAGATGAGCTCCTCAGGATTTTGAAGTGAATGAAGCACATATGCAATACCAGTAAAAGAAGAAGCTCTAAGAACATATAACAACCTCCTTTAAGCAAGATCTGCACCAAAATCAGAATACATCAGACACAAGGATGTTTGGGCCTTCAAAGCTTTTCTATTGAAGCTTTTGATCTTGTTTATCTATTTCGAAATTAAATAGTATCTAATATAGAAACTATTGATTTTATCTTCTCTTAATGTTCAGACATTCTTTGCTAAAGGAAAAATCTTCAAACATACTATGCATATATCATAATCAGATATAATCAAGGTATAATCAAGATAAATCAAATAATGTTAGTCATTTACAAAATATTTCTATACATAGATAAAATAACTTTTGAACATTTAAAACAATTACAATTTCAAGATATAATTTCTTTCATGAAATCTTTTAATTCAGATTTAGTTATTTGGATATATTTTAAATATTGAAACTTAACAATTTCATTTAAATAGAATAAACTATGCAAAATAAAAAATTATACGAGCAATAAAAATAATTAACAAGTGAAAACAAAATGCATCAGACGAGGTCCTATAAACACACGACTTATATATCATCTAATTAGTTCATCTCTTTCTAGTGTCGGATGCTTGTAGTGTTTGATGAATTTAGCTTGTAGAATCTAGTCAGTATCAAAGGCATACTTGATAGAGTTTGCTTTGTTATATGATCATACGTTAGCCATTTCAAGAAAATGCAAGATATTAGAGTAAAACATCTCAACACAGATAATCAATTTTATTTTGAAACAATTTATCAATAGAATTCATTTCTATTATAAGGTATAAGTGTTAGATGCTTTATGACAATTTGTCTGGTTCTTTTGTTATCATAACATATTCAATAGTTTAACAACTTGAGAATTTTCATATGCAAGAATAAATATATTATATGAATAATCAAATATATTTTCATTTACACATAGTATTTGTTATCTTCAAAACTAATAATACCATTCGTCGTTATTGTATAATGTTTGTTATCATCACAACTACTTAGAACTTTCATTGGATGATTATTGTATATTTTCTGGTCTTATGATCAAGGTGAAATATAAGTCTATTAAAACACTTTCAAAACATTATTACCCGTGTATAGTGCGTTATATAATCAAAACATCTTAATGATGTATACGATCACAAATAATGTATGATAGCGAATATGATGTATATATGAAATCTATAAAAAATATTTAATGTTTCTTCTTGAAATCTCCTTTTTCCTTCACCTTAATTTCTCCCCCTTTTTGTCATCAACAAAAAGGTGTCACCACTGTTGTGAGGCAGAGAATGAGTAAACCAAAACTAGAGGTGTTAAACTTTTGAAAACATGTAATTTAACTTGATAGACTTAAGATATCAAATTATCATGTTGGACTACAACACAATATTAGAGCTTTTTCCACAATTATCAGAACTATAATATCGAAATAATAATTTAATAGCAATACATTCAGAGAAAAATGAACATGTAAATGTAGATACGAATAATTAATATTAAGTAATACATAAAAAATGCAAACAACAAACATAATTTTCTTCGATGTTTCCATCCTACATGTATACTTTTATATGATTTTTCCCTATATGCATATTTCTACATACTTGTTTCCTATATGTTTTACAGTTATAATATTTAGAGTGCGCCATTGCTATACTAATGGTAGGATTTAAGGTTTTCAGCATCTGGGTATAGGGTCATTGTCTTTGTCCTACAATGTTTGCAGTTATACATTGTGCTTAACTTCAATTGCACAAAGCTATTCAACATAGGTTATCCTGTCTTCCCTTATTCCAACTTGTATCAACTATTGTACTACGATGATTACCTCAGATTTTCTGATCATGATCTCAGATTTATCCATCACAACTTCAAATTAATCTTGAACTTCTACTACATGACAAAACATAATGCTTTCCTTTTATTTGCCAAATGTCGTTGAACTGCAGAATGAGAGCATTATTCTTTTCTCACATGCTATCTGTAGCATTTTTCTCAACAGAGGATTGAATGCCAGAAGAGGTAGCCTTATTAAGATCATAATGACATTCCTCTTGATTTCTTTTGTATTATAAACTTCCAGAAAGAGAAGCTAGGTTTCTGTAGGAACATAGTTATTATATCGTCTGGTGAAAATTTGTTCAGTGTCTAAGATAGATAAACTAAAAAGCATCTTCCTCTTTGAATACGTAGTCTATCATACATTGAGGACGAGACTTCTGCAATTTTTGTTTTTAAAATCTTTTATTCACTGCCACATATGCTGGTACTCCAAAATACTAGGAGGCAATAAATAAGCAACGAAAAAAACATACGCCAGCCAAAACAAAGGCTTTTATGACATTCTATGGATAATAAGAATCGTCTGCAACTAAAAACAATATCCATAACTATGCGCAGCCATTGTTATAATCAGTAATGAGTACGATATAACTCAACCATACATGCCACCAATATTAAGCTATAAACAAAAAATAATACATTCTAAGACTTCATCATGTCTTGAAATTTTTCATCAGGAATTGCAGCAGTCTCAGGCATTTCATTCAACGGATTTTTCTCCTCTGCTGATGGAAATACTTTGTCACAGTCCTTAGCTCCAATTTTCGTAAACTCTCTAACAAGTATGTCCACATGAGCAGATAAAGATGTCCTAAACTGATTTGAGCAGCTTTTGTCACCTTGATCAACATCCTGCACCCCACCTTTGGTCGAACAACCTACTTGAGCACCATCTATGTATGCTTTGCATGCCACCAGAATATCATGACCTCGACTGCAGAATTGCCCAGCCACAAAGTCCTCAAAATTCTGAAACAAAAAATAACCTCAATGATCCAATTCTTTAACCAAAAAAATCTAAGTTACAGCTAAAACGTAATTTGCAAAACATACACACATATATATATGCACACATACATACATAAAGAAACTCCTTGATTCTTAATAACTAACTATTCATGTATTTCCAAGGATCTGCATTTTAAATTAACACTTCTAATACGGGGAGAAGGATAAATGAGAAATCCTCTTTCGATCAAAGGAAAGAGAAATTCAACAAATTCTTCACTCGTCAAACAATTGTCCATTTCCCTAAATATACTCAGCTGGTTACAATACAAACAAAGAGATCATAATCACCCACATGGTGCGCAATACTGTTCATAGAGAAAGCAAAACAGAATTAGAAGAAACTTAAGCTGCTGGGCAACACACCAACAGGAGTGCTTCGACCAGCCAGAGGCCTTTTTCTCTCTAATGGACCTAACAACCTTCGACAGATTAGGCCCAGCTGTATACTCTCAGATGTGCAATCTCAGGTACACACCAAATAAATTTATGCCAAAAAGCTTGAAATAACTCATTCACAGTCGCCTGGAAGGTACATGGGGCATTGATAATCCAAAAGGGCATTTCTAAGAATTCAAAATGATTCTGCTTCGAAAGTGTCCTCGGGGTCCAATCTGATTTGATGATTACTGGAGCACAGGTCAACGTTGGAAAAGGTGCAGGCTCCAGTGTATTTCATCTAATAATTCATCCACCGTGGGAATGAGAAACTTGCCTTTTACTGATAGTGCATTAAGTGTGTGATCATCGGCTCAAATCACCAAGGCTCATCCTTCCTTTTCACCAAAAACATTAGAGAAGAAAATGGACTAGTGCTCAATATAACAATACCCTCAGGTAACATTTCTTGCAACAGAGTTCATGATCTCTTTCTGGCATTGTAGGTAACAATATAGCCAAACACCGACAGGGCAGTGTATGGTGGATGTGATGATCATGGTCAAGAAGCGGGGTTGGCCATGGGTTATTTGTAATAGGTTAGAAGCAGAAATGAGAATGGCCATCAGGTCTGGATAGAAAAGGGAGGGATAAAAATAGAAAGGTGAAGTTGGGATCAAGGTTTTCGTGGAAACAGAAGATGAATGGGAGTATGAAGTAATGGTGAAAGCATGAAATGAATCAGTAGCATTAGTTGCTACAAATCTACAAAACTAAGCATACGAAGCAATAGTGAGTTGTGGATGTGGTGGACCCCATGAGGGTCACCTGGTGAAGATTGACTCTTAAAATAAAGGGAGAACTCATCAAAGGTAACATCTGCAGACACAAAATAACAGTTAAGAAAAGGAGAAAAACATTTGTATCCTTTTTGTAATCTTGTAAACTCTAAGAAAACACACTTATGTGATCTAAGAGAAAGCTTGTCAAGACTAGGACTGAAATTGTGAACAAAATATGTAGACCCAAAAACTCTTAGTGGTAAGGGATGAAGAGGTTCATAAGTAAATAACATGGAATGAGGTGTGTTATTCTTTAAAACCGAAGAAGGCATGCGTGGTGGGTCCATAACCCACAGGTCCCTGGATCAGGTTCAGGCTCTAATACCATGTTGAGAATAAAGAAAATAGGGTTTGAGATTAATCTCCCTTGTGTATAAACCACACATAGGATAATCTATTTATAATAGAGAAAGATACAATTAAAAAGAGTAACTTAATAAATAGAGTAAATAGAAGATATTGTTTGATATTGTGATTAACAATATCTTAATAATATCAAACAATATATAAACAATATCTAACAGTAACTAAGTTAATTCACTCTCTTCACAATTTCAATGCTTCTTCTCTCTTTTGCAAAATTCTGCCAACTAGTTCTACTCTTGATTCCGCTGTAAGTAAGGAAGATAAGCTGAAGGGTTTTGGCCATAAACTACCTCATAAGTAGTAGCTTTTTTGGTACTGTGATAAGTTGTATTGTCCACCTTGAAAAGCCATTAAATTTGTTTGATACCACTGATGTAGACAATTCTAGGAAAAGGAATTACTCGAAGAATTTAAAGTATTTGGGATTCCAAGGGAAGAATGGATTCCAAACTGTACTGAATTATGAGTATGAAAGATTTTTGAAATTTTAGCAACGAATCTGAATTAATAACTCACATCATCACTTCCCTATTTAGAGCTAACTCTTAACCGTTTCTAACAACTACAACAACAGAAAAACAGAGAGTACCCGACTATACAAAGTCAGGGCAATACTTTACTGAAGCAGTTCATCATTTTTTGAAGGCATGAGACATCAATGAAAGAACCAACAGATAATGATGAAGGATAAATGAGGAAACCTCTACCAAGCATACGAAAGGTCCTAACAGAAAAAGAGAAATCCAACAAATTCTTCCCTCCTGAAGAAATTGCCCATCCCACTGAATATACTCAGGTGGTTACAAGCAAAGAGATTTTAACCACACACGTGGTTCGCAAACATGATGGTTCACAGAAAAACAGAATTATGGGAAATATAACACCAGCAGCAGTTCTTCAACTAGTTGGGGAGCCTTTTTGTCTCTAATGGGCCCAACATCCTACATCCATTGACATATTAGGCCCAGTTGTATACTGATCAGCGTGGCCCAGATCAACTTTTTCATTAACACAGAAATGAACATATCTTAAGTGACTATGGGTATGCTGATGAACAGATAAATAATACATTAATGCACCATGTTGTTCCCAAATAACTATACAATAAAGTGTGCTATGCATGAAATATGGGATTGATTACATGATAAGACATTCCATCTGTGTGCAATAAGGTATGAGTGAACATGACAAGGTACACTTCTTCAAATGATAAAAATTGTTTAATATATACAAAAATGAAATGAGATATTTCAAGAATCACACCTTTGGAGGTCTTCTCATGATATACACCATTGTCCTCAATGATAGGATGAATGTGTTCTCATTGTAATGCAAGGAATTAAATGCACCCTCTTTAGAACCCTTTAGATGGGCAAATCCAGGCTCATTATAGTATGGCTCTGAATTCAGGATTAGACCTTGTATAGAGACCAGAACCTGCAAAATTGTTGAAAAACCTGGCAGCCACTTCTCATTCTGATGACCAGACCAGGTGTTAAGTAGACTAAGGCAAACTTTGCCAGAACTATATAAGTTTGGGTTGAGTCGAAGCCCACAAGAGTGGTAGTGGACTTCCTGCATTGAAAAATGCCCCTTGGTTAGACTTGAAAACAGAAAAAAGTGAACATGAAAAAATGTGTATACAGTATCCTCAACCACTGACCGGGGGTACATTGGGATAGCTACTTGGGAAGAAAACATCAAAAAAGAAAAGGCCATCATGATAAGGTGTTCCCTCTGCTCCAATAATTACTGCCCTCAAAAGATCTATTCTTGACTCATAAACTCTGACAAATATTGAATCTGATCAAGATAAATAAAGTGTCAAAGAAAAAGCAAGGGATTGCCCGAAAAGCATGCAGCACATTGCTCATAATCATTCAAAACATAATATATAGCCAATGTTAACTTCCAGTTTCAGACCAAAATTGTATCTGGGCTCCACGAAGGAAAATAATGTATCATTGTTTCATAAGTGCATGATTGTGTGTGTGTGTGTGTGTGTGTATATATATATATATATATATATATTAAAACAATGAAGCCATGCAAATGGTCTTTTTGTATGACAATAAGTACCCTTATCGTATTAATAACAATCACAATCATACCAGAAGATCCATCAGCTTGAAAGGAAAACAATTTAATAAAATACAAAGTGACTTGATGTAAATTATTTTAGGCACTATTGCAGGAATATTAAACAAACTCTCACCCGGCAAATCCTTCTCCAATGACTTCCACTCTTCCTGGATTCTTTTAGCACAATTCCGTGAAACCTGTTCAGGAAATAAATTGACATTAAGCCTAAATAATTAATATTAAAACTGAAAAAAAAAAAGGAATGCCTTAAATGGTTACCTGTTTCATGGCACGGCTATAATTAAGAAAGTAATGGTCTGAAGTGTCTTCAATAGTGTCAAATTGTTTAAAGTTTTGAAATTTCCTCAAAATTTCATCTCTGGCTTCATCCGATAATGTAGCAACAGCACTATCGGCAGCTGCTCCATTACTTCCATCTCCCACAGGATAATGAACCCAAGAGTTATCAAACAAGGGCTCCGGAGCAGAGTTAAAAGGAACAAAGGGACCAGCAAAACTTGATTTAACAGTATAACTAGAGAGTGGCTGATGAAAATCTTTCTTCGACCACATATCGTTACTAAATCCAGCTCCAGGAAAATGAAATGAAGATCCAACAAAATTTGAATGACTCAAAGTGTTACTTCCATCTGCTGTCTTAAAATTTCCAAAATGTCCCCAATGTGGTACCTCACTCCCATTTGGCAGTTTCTTGGCCTCAAAATTGTCTACAAAGATGTGGCTAGCTGGAGCATAAAAAATGTTAGCCTTCTTTTTACTCTCAGAAGGTCCTGTAAACAAATTAGATTTAGATGACTTCATTCCAAATGCCAACTTTAACTTATGCCTCCTGTGTTTTGAGGCATTTGATTTCTTCTTACTCAGGCAATTTACCAGAGGCGAAGATAACTCTACTCCAGAAGGGTGCTGAATAATAGTATTCATTTTAACTTGCAAATTAGAATTACCTGAAGAAGGTCCTTGGGTTTCAAGGTTAGAAGGCTCTAATGTTAACAAAGGCTGAGATGAATCAGTCACTTGAAAATTGTAAGCACCAGACATGGTCTGAGACCAAGAAGGCAACGGATGATTGTTAGTGTTCTTCGAACCTAGATCATACTCTGCCATCCAAGGAATAGGCACCTCAATTCCGGAAGGTATATCCACATTATCAAAATGTGACTGTATTAAAGCAGATTGGTCTGCATCCATGTAATCATCCGAAAACAAATCAGAGTAGTCATCATCATCACATGAACTGTCAGAATTATGCTCATCAGCTGATCCTGATTTATCCATAACATCATCTAACAATTCCTGAAAAAAGATTTCCAACAAAATTTAAGTCTTTCACAATGTTGGAAAAGATAGCAATAACCATTTGTGAGAAACAGTAAGTCGTATACCATATTTTGATGATCACCATAATCATCATCAATGGTTGCTATCGCCTTCCCCTTGTCAATTTTACCAACTTTATCACCAATTAATACTAATTCAGTAGAATCATTGTCGTCATCTGTGTCGATCACATCATGCCTTATGGCCTACAAAAGTAAAATACAATTAATATACAAGTCTATTTAAATCCCATAGTCATAATTGAATCTAAAAAATAAAACAGAAAACTATATAAAAGGGGAAAAGTTTTTATTGAAGTGTATGTAAATTTAATTAATTCAGTCAACTTGAATATCTCAGTCAAAAGTATGAAATAAAGCGACACTGTTCAAAATTTATGATGTTGTAAAAAAGAATTAATCAGCAATTGAGCATGTTAAGATATTCCCAGCAATGATACAACTGGAGAAGAAACAACTACACAATTAGGAATTGCAATTACAAATATGTTAACAGAAAACAACCCAAATTTAAATATGAACATAGCTTTATATGGAACAATACCATAGAAGTTTCAGGGGAACAAAAGAAAAGAATGAAAACGCTAGACAGAAAAACCTTTTTAAATCAAATTATTTGGCAAACTTGTTAATTCTTGGTTTGTTGAGCAACCAATCAATTCATGTCTTCCAACAATAGCATAATTCTGTCAAAATTCTTATCTTTTTCGTTTTTCTAAAGCGTGACTAAAACAAAACAGAAGAGAAAGCAGATATGATCACGACCACAGTGAAATCAAATCTTAGCTAAATCACCAACCATTGGGCCAAAAAGTCCTAAAACGTCAGCTAATCTTGGTAACAAGAGTGCAATCAGTAGGAAAAAACCCAAAATCTCAAAAGTTGGTTAACTTGGTAGCACATGAACCTACCATATCAAATAAATGTTTGCCACACCATCCAAAATCAACATTGTTTGTGAAAAAATCTACAGAGCGGACCAACTTGGGCTGATAAAAACAATTTCACAACCAGACTAAAAATGTTTACACTCCGGAGACTAGACTGAAAAAATGAAACAAAATGAGAGCCAAAAATGTTTTCTTTTTCCCAAAAACAACATCACAAACCAAAAAACACAAATTTACAATGTTACAATCAAGAAACTATCCCCCTCTTGAAACATAACACCAACAAACGAAGCTCGTAGCACGCAATCCGAGAAAACTCGAACTCCATCAAATGCATGCCACCGCAAAATTCAAAAAATAAAGCCTTTTGGAAATCAAAAGCGTCAACTGAAACCCAAATTGATCAACCAAAGCACGATCATCATCCAAAACCTCATATAAGAAGAAAAACTTCAAGAATTTAGTCAGAGTCGAGCTACATAAAACAATTTCAAAAAAAAAGAAAAAAAGAAAACCAAATTAAATTAAAGAAAACGAATTAGTGATGATACATAGACAGAGATATATAGATATATCTATAGAATCATATAACTATATAGCTATATAGTTGCATACCTCTTCCGGCTTCATCGAATTGGGAGTGTTGCTAGTTACCGGAGGTGGAATCTCGTCCATCTTCCGATGAAAACAGCTTCGGAAACGGGAACACAGTCGAAGAAAACGACGGCGCTTCAATGCAGAGAACCAGGAGAGTGCGGAAAGGGTTATTACTGGGAAGTGGAGTGAGAAGAATGCTGGTGGATCGTTTGATGGAAATGCGAAACGGTGCGTTTGATGAAGGGAGACAAGAGAGAGAAAGAAAAGGGAGAAAACGCAAGAGGAGAGAGAGTAAGAAAATGATCCAATGTGAAGAGAGACGAGGCAGGAGAAAGGTTCTTATCGAAGGGGGTTCGCGCCTTGTCATGAACATTGACATGGCCAGCAACGAACAACGAGTGTGGGTGTGTGTAATTTATATGTGTGCGCGTTTTTTTCTTGTTCTTTCGGTTGATGAGCTTTCGAAAACAGAAACTTCCGGAATTTAAAACTGTAAAACTACTTTTTTTTATCTTCGGTTTTGCACTTTAAAAATAAATATTCTAATTCACAATGGACTTGGCATTTTTTTTATTGAAAATTGAAATATTTAATTTTTTCTTAATTGAAATTAAAACTTTTAATAAAGCTAATATATTTTAATATTTTTTTATAAAAAAGAATTATTGTTGACTTTATGGAAAGTTTATTATTATCATCAATCGTTTTAATTATTAGAAAACGTGTTAAATTTAATAATTTCAACTTATATTTATGTGTTATTACCAGGACAATATATTATTAGAAGATACTCTGATACTAAAATCACTCCGGAGTCGTAGTCTCTTATGTCAGAATAGTAACGTAAAATATGTATTGTAAGATGTACCTTTTGTACTAGTGTTAATGGGCCTTACCTGGATGGGCCATGATTTGGCAAGCCTAATTACTTGTTAATCTTGATAAATTGTATAATCTAGGGTTATTTTTCTCTTATAAGATTTGACTGACTTAATTAGCTAGCACATTCAGGTACATGTCATCCTATTGGGTTGTTATGTGCACGACTAGGCCGCCTACCAAGTGGTCATCATGGTTAGGCGGTCTTTGGTCGTCATCTTGGGATCAGGTGTTTGAAAAGGACGGAGATGAGTAATCCTTTGCCTAGAGGGAGGACGGTTAGCGTGCCATTTTAAGGTTGCCTCTTGTAGTTGTTCTATCCTGAGTGGTGAGGATGAGTAATCTAGTTGTTGCTCCTAAGGTCATGTGCCATGGGGCAGGGATGGGTAGTCCATTAAGTTTATGATTCATTTTGATTCTTAATTTTTTTTTATTCAATTTTTAAGAATATGTAGATATGTATGTATCTGGTATAAAATTGAGTTATTTTATTAAATAGGTTATTATATGGTTAAAATAGAATATATAAAAGTATGTCAACTATAACTATGTGGTCAAATTGAAAACAAAAATTCTTATAAAATATGATTTATTAAAAAAAAAGAAACAACTTCAAAGCATTAAAAATTGTTTCATTTATTAGTACAAGGTGGCTCTGGAAGAGGTAAATAGAGCCTATAGACATTTGAAATCATTTCACACAAACATAATATTATAAATAAATTGGAAAGTAAGGCAAAGAAGAATGCACACAAGAATTTATATTGGCTCTCCTCTATCTAAGGTTACATCTAATCTCTTAAGCCTCATTCTTAAGAGATTCACTAATAAAAATCCCATAACTAACACGAATATCAACCTTCAAGGTTATAATGGGTATCAACTTCTCCAGGTATCATGAGTTTAACCCTCTCCAAACATGAGTATAAACCTCTCCAGGTTACAATGACTATCAACCTCTCCAAGTATCCTTTCTCAATCTCTCCCTAAGATAGAGAACTCATAATCACAATGATCAAAAAAATCTCTCACGCATAGGGTATAACTTCACTTAGTAACAAATTTACAATGGTTTACACACAACCCAATATCACTTTATACAAAGAGGAATATGACTCTAATCCTCACAAGGTATTCTCTCTTTTATTTTCTCTTCATATGACAATTTTCCATCACTTTAGTATTTGCTCTCGCATTCTTCTCTGTTTCATCATCTAGGTCTTGGTACTTATAGTCGCATTGTACATTTTGACTGTTGATGCATATTCAATTAAGCATGTCTTCAATATCTTCTTTTTTTTCATTTAAAAGTTCTTGATATTGCATTCAAAATATATTGCTTCTTGTGAATTATTTCTTCATTCCTTTTTAGCCATTGAACAATTTGAATTTGAAATACAATGCATTGTTGCTTCAATCTTCTGGAGATTCTTTTGCAGTCTTTGATCTACAAAGTCACCTTTCACGTGATTGGTTGATAAATATTTGACAACAAAGACAATATTTAATCAAATAAATCTTTTTATATTTGATCAATCATCTTTGATATTCTTCAGATTAAATCTTCAATAAAATCTTCAATCACAATATCTTCAAATAACTTTCTCTTTCTTGACTTGACTAGAAATTTCGACATTTTCTTTGATCAATTCAAACTTGACCATCATATCACCTAGTGATTTAACATTTCTATTTCATGTTATCTAAACTTGATTCATCTAATGTTTGTCTTCTTTTGACTTATCTAGTCATTCTTCCGTTGGAGTCGTATAATGGAAGAACTTTCCTAATAGGGATATTCAACATTTAGCTCTATGAGTTTAATTTCACTTGTCTACCATTAATACTCGTCTAGTGCCTTGTGTGCTTGCATTGACTTTTCTAATGTTTTGCTTTGGCCTATATAATGCTTGTAGAAGTCTAATGCCTTGTTTTATATCATTGACTCGTTTGGTCAATGAGTATGCATTGTTGAATGTGTCTAATGACCTTTATCATCTAACAACTTGTGACTATTCTAACTTAACATTTATGGCTAAGCTTGTTTATGCTTCATTTTCTTTATGTTTGCTTCAAACTTTAAGTTTCATTTTTCTCTATGCTACTTGTTCTTTTGTTATGTTTTTACTTTCACTCATTGAACAAACATTTATCCAACAAACATATATATTCACAGCAAAGAACATGGTTGCCTAATGGTTATGTTTGTGCATCTAACAACATTTGACCTAGTCAGCCTTTCCTATGTTCAGTGTTTATTTAAATATATAATCGTAATCATTCTTAGTTATCTTGGAACATTGTTATCTTTCTTGTTTCATTCTAAATTTTATTATCATCAAAACCTACTTATTATCAGAATTGGGGTTTTCCAGCGTCGAGCCCCACTAGAATCGTGTCCAGCGCCACAAAGACAAAAAATAACTAGTGTTGTTGGGGAGTTTGGGGTCGGGCTCCAATATACATGGTCGGGCGCTAGAGAATCCAAGAAGCCAAGGTTGGGTGCTAGTTTACAACATTAGGTGCCAGAAAGCCCAGACTAGTCCAGGGGGCCAGGGTCGAGTGCTAGTACACAAGTTCGGGTGCCATTTGCAACAAAAGTTGTTGTTTCACATTTTTACTTATAGTGTCGGGCGGTGGAAGCTGGAGCAGGGCGGTAGCGACCCTAATGTATCAAAAATGAGTATTTAAATATGATTCTCGCGAGTGTAAAAGGAGTTCCTTATTTTGCACGATGGAGAAATACTTTTGGGGTGCTTGGAGAGCCTCTTGGAGGTTGCTAAGGGTGTTGGGAAGCTCTCCCACTCCTTCTTAGCTCTTCTCCTCCATTCATGGTGGTTTTCCCCCTTTTGGGATTGGAGAGGAAGATGGGTTACAAATTGGAGATGGAGACGCGAATGAGAGGCGTAATTGGAGCAGTAATTGGAGCATGAAGCAGTTGCCAAGAACGTTGTGAGAAGGTTTGCCTTCTCTTTGGTTTCCATCTTGTCCCTATCTTTTCATTTTTTAAACCCTAGGTTCTCCACCATAGAGAGCTAGACCTATTTGTTGAGATTAGATGTAATGAACTAAATTCTTGTGTAATTTGTGTTGTTAATATATATGCTTTTCATTTCTAGTTAGTATTTGATTTATGTGCTTAATGTTTGTTATGGTTTGATCACCCATGGCTTGTTTGTGGTTCTTGAGGTGTTGAAAAATGTCTTTTGAATCGGGAACTGAAATTGAATACCTAATGGAGCTTGTATCTAGGGATAGAATATGATTCATTAGTAACCTTAAGACTCTTGAACTTAGTGCATGATTTCACTTGTTGAGGATTCGAGGAATTTGAACTTGATGAGTTTTGATAGGCTCAAAGTCTCTAGGAATAAGATTTGAGTAATCTTGTGAGTTGATTTTGACTTGAATATGGAATTGAGATGGTTTTCAATGCATGAGAATGAAGTGAATTAATCTAGTCTTGACAATTGTAAATACTTTATGTTAATTTTCTTGTTGCACACCAACTGTTTAATAAAATACCAAAAAGATTTTCTTTGTGTTTTTGTGATCTTTGTTGTCTACTTGGGTTGTGAATTGCGAGAGTTGTCATGTGTTGCATGAAGTCCTTGTGGAGAGAACGATATTTATTACTTGCTACGTGCAATTGGTGCACTTGTCATTTTCCATTAACATTGTCGCCTATTTCTCCCTTGAACTTTGTGTTCTTTCGTTTCATTTATAACTTTATTGCCTTCACTATTTTCACTATCACTCTCAAGCTCCATGTCTTCCTCAATCTAATTTCTATTATTCTCATCATTACTCTTTTTCTCACTGTCATCACTATAGAGTTCTTCATCACCCAACATCAATCCAGTTTCGATTTGTTCTATATATTTTCAACCCTAATCCCAACTCTTATCTTCTTCAAATAAGATGTATTTACAATCCACAATTCTCTTCATTTTAGGATTTAATAAATGATAACATTTTGACGCATCACTAATACCTAACATAATGCAAGGAAATCTTTTATCATCAAGTTTACCTCCTATGGCATCTAGTATGTGCATGTGAGCTAAGCATCCCCAAACTCGAAGGTGTTTAATAAAAGCCTTGATTCTACTCCAAGCTTCTTGTGGTGTGATATTTTTCATGACACATGTGGGACAATGATTCAATAGATAAAATGCCCAATTTACTACTTCAGGCCAAAAGGATTTAAGAAAATCTTTCGCTAAGAGCATTCACCTTACCATGTTCAATCTTGATTTTGCATTTAGCGACTATGTTTTAATGTAGCGTGTAGGTTATGGTTAACTACTATTTTATATTGCTTTTGTCATAGAACAATTTTGAATGTGTGAGAGTTAAACTCACCTCCCCTATCTGTTTGGAGGCATTTGATAAACACTTTAACTTTCTTTTACACCATGTTCTTGTAGGACTTGAAACATTCTAACGCTTCAAATTTTTCAGAAAGCAAATTACCCAACCTTTACAACTATAGTCAACAATAAAGCTTAAGAAATATCATTTTCCACTATTGGAGATGAGTTCTATGGGACCACGAATGTCTGCATGTATGAGTTCCAAGACGGTGTTTGCATGCCATTTGCTTATCTCAGGAATTGGAATGCAACGTTGTTTGTAGTCAAGTCAGACATCACTATAAGAGTCGAGTGTAGGTAGACCATGTACCATGTTCTATATTTATAGAGTTTTCAAGCCTTTATAATGTAGGTGACCATACCTCTAATGCGAGAGAGAAGCGAGATTAAAGGAGATATGTAGACATTCTTCAAGAGGACTGATGAAGCTTTCATTAAATATAATGAACATATGATTTGTGGTCATGTTTGTTTCAACGATCAAACTTTTATATGGATGATAGGTATTGCATTTTCCATTTTATATGAGAATGGAAATACCCCCTTTTTGTAATTGCCCGATGTGTAACAACAATTATTCTATAAGAGAACTAGTGGCATAAAGACTAATATGACGCTTCATGTGCCTACAACAATCACTCAAGTTATTGTCACATTTTCTAAAATGCTTAGCGTCAAACATTATTTTGATGAAAACACCTTTATCACCACACTTGTGGTTAAAGCACCTAGAGTCCAAAAACCATGTGGCATTCTTGTTGGTTCCTTTTCCTATAGTAGCCATTAAGAAAACTCTTTTATGTCGTCTAGTTATGTATAATTTGCTTCTTTGTTCCATTGGGAACATTCATACTAGAAATGCCTAATTGGTGGCACCTAAAGCATTCCACAGTTGCCTAGGAGAACGACTATCTTCCTTTGCCACTTGAACAACATTGGTAGGATCCTATACCCCTTCTTGAAATTCTACCTCAATTGCTCTTAGATGTTAGTACTTACCTATTATCTCTGTTGATGCATTTAAACTTTTTTCATGGATCACCAAGGAACTTTCTAGTTCATCAATGGATATGGTCTATGTGTCTCGTGACTCCACAATCAAAACCACCACATAAGTCAAGTCAGTTGTCAAAGTTCAAAGTATTTTTTCAACCACTTGGAGTCAAACATATTATCTCCATTGATATACATTTTTTTTGCCACTTCCATTATTCTAGCAAAATATTGCGTGCTAGTTTCGATGTATATCATTTCAAACACCTCAAACTTCTATCTCAATACCTTAAGCATGTACTTCTTTAACCCTTAATTTCCTCAAAATGTACATTTTAGTGAATCCCAAACAATTTTGGATGTGCTTTTGTCCAAAATTTGTTCGAAAATAGTCTGTTTGATAGCTTGAAAAGGTAAGGTTTGACCTTATGATCCTCAATTATGAATTTCTCTAATTGTTCCAACTATGCATCTGCTAGAATGGTGTCGTCCACCAACTCTTCAACACCAACTTTGACCAAGTTCCAAAGTTCCTTGGCATGAAATAGATTTTCCATCAATTTACTCCCACGGTCATAGTGTTGACCATTAAATTCAAGGATTTTGGTGAAAAGTTTCTCTTTATGTATTGTCAAAATTTGCAATTCCGCACATAAGTGACAACTCATGTATGAAGCCTAATGGGAGCTCTGATACTTGTTTGAAACAATATATGGATATATGTATGTAGCTAGTGCAAAACATAGTTACTTTATTACTACAAGGCTATTATCTAGACAATACATTAGATAGAGCTCTAGTCGCATAAGCCTACACAAATACTCAGTTTTTTCTATTAATGCAATATAGAGCTAACCAAAGATCAGTTCACAGATATAACAAATCAATTGAGTAATCTTTGAGTGTGTGATGTGTTTTGGAGGGGAAAACTTAGTAAAACTAATATAAGACAACATAATATAAGGCAACCTATTCTATTTGATTCTTAAATAAAGGTGGAATGGATGAAATGGTGAATGGAGATTATAAAGATGCATAACTATTAAATGAATTAGGGGTGGGCATGGATTGAATTTAAATCTTGATCCAAATATTTGGATCTGGATTTAAAAAAAATCCAAATATTTGGATCAAGATTTAAATCCAATCAAAATATTTGGATCAAGTTCAAAATCCAGAATCCATTTTTTATAAAAGAAATTTAAATTGAATTTTTTAAAACTTGTGTCATTAATGCCCAGATGACCCGGATGGGCCCGACGACTCGGACGACCCGGACGGGCTAGATGACCCAGACGAACCCGTCCAAATAGTCGGGCCCAATCAAGTAGTTGGGCACGTTCGATTTGTGGGGCCCATCTAGGTCGTCAAGTACGTCAAGGTCGTCAGGTCCGTCCGGGTCGTCGGGCCCATCCTCGTCGTCAAGCCTGTTCGTCGTCGGGCATGTCCGGGTCATCAGACTCGTTCGGGTCCTCGAGCCCGTTCGAGTAGTAGGGCCCATCCGAGACGTCAGGCCCATCTGGGTCGTAAGGCCCGTGTAGGTCATTAGACTCGTCCGGGTCGTTGGGCCCATCTGGTCGTTTGAGTCGTCAGGTCCATCCGGATCGTTGGGTCCATCCGGGTCGTAAGGCCCGTGTAGGTCGTCAGGCCCGTCCAGCTCTTTGGGCCTACCTGACCCGTTCGGGTCTTTGGGCCTACCTGACCCGTTCGGGTCTTTGGGCCTACTTGACCCACGTGACCCATTCGGGTCTTCGGGTCCGCCTGACTCGTTCGGGTCTTCGGGATCGCCTTACCCGTTCGATTCTTCGAGCCCACCTGACTCATTCGAGTCATCGGGCTCGCCTGACCTGTTTGGGTCTTCGGGTTCGCCTAACTCGTTCGGTCTTCGGGCCCGCTTGACCCCTTCGGTTCTTCAAGCTCGCTTGACCCATTCGGCTCATTGGGCCCGTCTAGCTCATTTAGGTTTTCAAGCCCGCTTTGCCCGTTCGGATCTTCGAACCTGCTTGGCTCGTTCGAGTCTTCGGGTCCGTTTGGTCCGTTCGGGTCTTCGGGCCCATCTGGCTCGTCGGGTCATTGGGCTCGCCTACCCCGTTCGGGTCATCGGGCTCACACGAATTTTTTGGATCATTGGGCCCGATCGACTCGTTCGGTTTGGTGGGCCCGCCTAGCCCGTTCATATCTTTAGGCCCACCCAACCTCTGATGGTCGTTGAGCCTGCCCGATCTGTATAGGTCGTCGAGCAAGGCCCGTCCAAGTCTGAATTTAACTTAGTCCATCTCAACCTTTAGTCTAACCCAACTAAAAATTTAAATTGAAAATTTGGATTGAATTTTTTGGATTATTCATATTTAAAAATCTTGATTTATAAAATGGATATCCAATCCATAAAATATATAAAATGTAGATTATATTGAAATCTAGATCCATTAAATGGATTTTAAATGGATTAGATTTTTAATAAAATGGATTATAAATGGATTGGATTGGAGCAAAAGTGAATTAGATCAATAAAATTAGATATTTTGCCCACCCCTAAAATGAATGATAGTCTAGCCTCTGAATCTACCTAAAATGATGCAGAATAGCATGCACAAAAAGTTGTTTAACGAAAATCTTACAAGAAACCTAAATGCACTAAAGGTGTTTGATGGAATGTTTGAGTGAATGCATTTGGTTTCATGCAGAACTGAGCTACAGAACCAGTCCCTACACTAAATGCAACTAAACTATATACTTATTTCCTATTGAACATGACTAAAATTGCAGATGCAAACTCAAATGCCTATGAACTTGAAACTAAGCTATGAGATGAACAATGTCATGAATTGATGAAATACTAGTGTGTATTAGATGTTGGAAATAATTTGGAACACTCACGTATTACTAAACACAAAATTGAAAACCACAATTTCGAATTGAATATGAGAATTGCAGAAAGCCCCAAATACGAACCTTAATTAACGGTAAAAAATGTAATTCATTGAATTTTGAGTTTTAATGTGTGCAAATTGAGTTTAAGAGGTTCATGGAAGCTTAGAGAGCATAGAATAAACACAATGCAACAAAGAAAACACATAGAAAATGGAATTTCAAATGAAACCATACCAAATCCTAAAATAAACTCCAAATCAATTTTTGTTTTTTCTTCAACTGAACCAGATTATGCTTTTGATTCCTCAAGAGCTACTTTGCGCATCTTGAGTTTATATATGTGGCCACAATGTGCTCACTAAATCTAAGTAATGACTATGAAGTTACCACAACTAAAAATTTTACAAAAGCTTAATCAAATTAACCTTGAACAAAAAGCAAAATTTGATTTGTGCAGAACAAATAAAGATGAAACACATATGCATTGAAATTTAAAATGACTAAACGATGCAATTTTTGGAAACAACTGAACAACAATGTGAGTTAAATAAACCACAAAAGAAAATTTGCATTCACAACCTATGCCTTACTTTGGAATTCAAATATCATGAAAAAGAAAACTAAAAGTAAAATTAAGAAATCTGAACCTCAATTATCTCTACCTAACTATGTAGTGCAGAAATTCTTAAAAGATTCAGAAAGACAACCACACAACGATGAACTTCTACAACAACGTGCTACTTGCTGTCAAGGCTCCAATCCTTTCTAAGTGTTTTTTTCTTTCTGGGCAAGTTTCCAAGAACTCAACTCTCCTTTTCTGATTTAGATTTCACCACTTATATGTAACCACTTGCTGACTAGTTCTACTTGATTTTACAGGCTACATTTACTTCCTTCAACTGGTGAATCTTAATGTTAATGCTTCACCTTAGTTCAATTTCATATCTTGGTGTAGTAAGTTCCAGGGCTAGCAAATAATGTTTATTCTTCTTGACTTGCCATAGAAGGTTGTTGCACTCTCTACAAATGTCCATTGGAATTCCTGACCTGCAACAACCACTATAAGCTCATGCTTCAACATTTAGCAAGTATTGGCTAACTACTAGCTGATGAGGTTCAATGCAAGTCCCACTTTTTTGCTCTTCTTTAATTGCCTCATTCACTTTCAATTGCACATCACCTTGCTACCTTGGTAGTACTTGTAATGAATGGAAAATAAATGGTCGTAACAAGCTATTTATTAACTACTACATTAGTTGCTAATATAATGAAAGAAGTATTAACTTTTTTAACTAAATAACATAGTAAAAGATAAAACATATTTAACAACAAAGAGGGAAAATAAACCTACCTATGAAAAGGAATAGAAGAAAATAAAAGTCTGAAAAAAATCCTAACTAAAAATAAAAGGTGAAAATATTATTCTAATGATAAAATAACAACTTAAAAATTGAAAATAAATATGCAGATAAGCACACAACTATAAGCAATACTTAAACTACTAAAAAATATTTATGACTAACTAAAACTAAAGTAATGATGCTAATATAGTAAAACAAGTATAAAGGTAAGAAAAACTAAGAATTTACTTATTCTATCAATTAAAATCTATACTAGATCAATTAAGACCAAGAAAACCTAAGACAACACTTGATGGCTTATCCCCTAGCATGGCCAAACACTTTCATGTATTCCTTACTCTATAAATAGAGGTGTCCCCCCATGTATTCCTCATTTTGAGAATGATAATGTTATGCTGGAAAAATTATTTTTTAGCCATACTTCTTCTCTTAGTCACTTGCTAGAGTATCCTAAGAGGTCCCTTTAGCACCAATTTCTCTAGAGTTGGCCTAACCTCTCTTAGAGCTCCACAAACCACCTTCATCCCACCATTAAATCATTCAAACCGAGAGCCATTTTCTCTCAACACTAAGCTTCTGCGAATCCACCATCCACCATAGTCACCATTTCAAGCTTTGGTCCAACCTAGCTTGAGGAGGAGGCTATCATTTGGTATCAAGAGCTTTGGTTCTACAAGAACTAAGTTTCTTGTTTCATGTGTTTTTCTTTCTTGTCTTGTTTCCAAAATCAACTTCTTTTCCACACAAAATTGTGCTGGCAGCAACGTCGTCCATTTTCAAAAAAATACTGCAGCTAGCTCAGTGATCCAAAAATTTATTTCTTTATATCAAAAGAAATTCCTTTGAGTCTAGTTTCCAACAAAAAAAGAATGAACACATTTGGAGTTTTGTAGAGAGAGTTATGAGCAAAATAGTCAACAAAGGTTAGATTTGCCAACATCAGCGTTTTTCATGCGTTTTTATGTTTAGGCTTCCATAGTTTGTGTTGTTTGTGTGTTTTTATGTTTTTTGAGTCTTGCTTCATGTTACCATTTGGTCATCTCATATTTATTGGGTCATTTTTATTTTCAAATCTATCCATGTTGTCTAGAGTCATGTTTAGTACTTTTAATGACATTTTCTCCTAGTTTTGAGCTTTCAAAAATCACAAAAATATATGTTCTTCTTTGTTTTCAAAACTTCACCATATACCACCTTTTGAGTGCTTTTTATTTACATATTTGAGTTCATATTTGTCATTAGACCATTGGCAAATTCCTAGAGTTAAGTTTCCTTTATGTTTGTTTGAGTTTCATGCCCTATTTTGATTCTAGTAGGTTTCTCTTCTATTTTGGCTTCTTGAACCTTTGAGCTACCAAAAGTGTTTTCAAAATCAGATTTGGCATGGTAGTGGGGTGTGTGTTGGTGCTGGAAAATGTGAAAAGAAAGAGAAAAAAAAAAGAATCACAACATTGGGTACATCAAAAGCAAGAAAAAGTAGACAAGCAAAAGCAAAAAGTGAAAAGAAAAGTAAAAAAAGGGACCACTACCACCATGTAAGTACTATAATGTTGATTTGGTGGGCTGATTTACTTGATATACATGCTTTGTCCAACAACCAAGCTTCATGCATTTGATGCAAACAAAAGAGTGTCAATAGTACACCTTTGGCTTAAGGCTTCTAAAGACAAAAAGCATCATTTCTCTAGTATTTTCTTTTTGGTTTTTGTGATCTATTCTAGAGCTTTTCTTTAGGTATTTCTTTTGTGTGTCTAACCTTTGTTCTTAGCCTTTATTGTCTTGTTTGTCTCATTCCTAACTCATGATTTTGTCATCCTAAAATTCCTTTTGAAGAGCTTAGTTCATTTTTGGCCTTTATTTGCTTTATCCTTGGCATTCTACTCTCGGTTTTGGAATTGTAGTGTGGTTTAGGTGTAACATTCCAGTCGAATATTACTAATTTAAATAATTAAAATAGGGAATAAGTGTAAAATCACAATTATGATAATTCTTTTTCCCAAAATGGGGAAAAATTTTAAACATTTATTATATCACAATAAACCAAAATCCACAAATTATAATTGTCGATTACAAATTCTGAATCTAGTAGATAAATGTTTACAAAATGTTTAAAATCCATAAAACAAGAAAACATCATAAAGGCTTTTTCCCAAGCTAGCCCCTCTCCGAAACTATGCTTCACCAACAACACTTGCAACATCATTTGCTCCCGTGTAATGAGTTACACGATCATCGTCAAACACAAGCAGATAGGGTGAGCTCAATAGAATAAAAGTGCACTACACAAAATAATAAATAACCATTCAATATTCCAACACTTCTAATTCTCCCAAGTCTTATCACATAGTATACTATTCTCTCACAACAAGGTAAGAGCATTTCTTTTCTTAAGACTCACAAGCCACAACCCTTAATCCTTGACCTCCAAATCTTCCTCTAGACGCCTCTTGATTCTACATCCTGTGATGATTACATTGATCGATCTTTGTTGTCACGAGTGTCTACTTGCCCCTCCGACTATAGGCCACAACCTAATATTCCACATGCCGGAATAAATTTGTCACGGCCACAATCCGTAACACCAAGTGGAGTTCTCTAATACGAACCGCAGTTCGTATTTGTCCCAATACTACCAAACTTGTCGGATAACACCAAGGAGGGCAATCTTCTAGAACCCATCCGTACGAGTCACGATCTCACAAACTCCACTAGACTTCCAAAACCACCAGGCTACAACCTCGAGTAATCACGTGTTACCCCAATACAATTTGCATTCATAATTGGGTCCCCAGTAAAGCATCACATCAAAACCTTCATCCAAAACTGTGTAGAATCCTCTTTGAAGTCTAATTCAGCACCTGGAACCGCTTGGCACCTCATTCGCATCACCTAGTGAAAACTGGTTCTAGATCATTTGGTAGGACACTTGGCGCCGTCGGACACTAGTCCACTAGATTTTGGTCCAGGCCCAATTCTACAACACACCTCCTAGCGGGACCACTTGCATTGTCAAGCGCCAACTCTCAGGTTTTGCTCCAGAGTTCACTATGTTGCCTATGTCCTGGCTGTTTACACCGTTCCGCCAGACGCCACACTAGTAACTGGTAATTTACTGGTTTTTGGCACTCTAGAATAGGTTCCAATAAACCTATTTACACAAGACACTCAATTCACGCAAAATATTCATCCATGAAAAGTAAATACACTTTCATATCTTTAAGTTGAACTCAAGTACACTATATCACATGGTCATACATAAAACACAATCATATCATTGCTTTCATACATCCCGGAGAATCACAATAAATTCACCTAAAACCATCAAAACAAAGTGTTATACCCAATACAAAATCCTAGACAACCAAACAATATATAAATTAGGAAGAACACATAACCATTACCCCCAAAATATCGCACGGACAATAAAATAGTAATAACAATAATAAAAACAATAACAATAACAATAATAATAACAACAATAATAATAAAACGAAACAATAAATATAAAAATAATAATAATGAAAAGAGTAATAAAATAAAATGAAACAATAATACTAATAAAACAAAATAAAAAAAATAAAAAAATAAAATAAAACAGTAATAATAAAAAATAATAACGATAATAAAATCTCAAATAAAATAAAACAATGAAAATAATAAATAAAATAATAAAATAATAATAATAATAATAATAAAATAATAATAGTAGTAATAATAATAATAATAAAAATAATAATAATAATAAAAATAGTAATTATAATAATAATAGTAAAATAAAATAAAAATAATAAGAATAATAATAATAATAATAATAACAATAAAAAATAATAATAATAATTGAAATAGAAATAATAATAATAATAATTACAATAACAATAATAAACATAAAAATAAATAAAAAAGTAATAATAATAAAATAATAGTAATAATAATAATAGTAAATAATAATGATAATAATAATAATAATAGTAAAATAAAATAAAATTAATAATAATAATAAGAATAATTATAATAATAATAGTAATAATCATAAAAATAACGTTAATAATAATAATTGTAACACCTCATTTAATTAATACACATAAATAAAGGAAGGATCACACTAAAATAATATAGCAGCGCAGTCGTGGAGTTTAAACATAACTCCTTACAATTAACCAAGGCACACCACGATGCCAAAACTAAACCAGTTACAATATTCAAGAGTAGTCAAATAGGAATTTAAAAGACAGACTAGTACATGGGCCATAGCCCTAAGATAAAAAGTCAAACAAGAGCCAATCCAAAGGCTAAGCAGCGTAACTATCACCTCCTTGTTGACCCCTGGTGTTCGTCACATATGTTCACATTAACAAGTTGATGATCATCGCAAAAGAGAGAACCACACAGATGGAACACACAACAAACAAACAGAAGGGTAAGCAAGAGCCGAAAGTAGTTTTACCATGCAATCAGATATACTTTCACAGTCAAATATACACATATCATCCAAGCATGTTATGACTTCCAAATCAATACACTAAGACTCGACTCGACTCATCCGGATACGTATAATTTAGTCGGATTCAGCGGATGCTTGCACTTGTGGTGGATATCTCTACTCACCCCCGAGTTGCTCACTCCCGAGCTAAGTGTTACAAGTGTTACAATGTTTCAATCCCCCATACACAAGGTTAGCCCTTAATGAGTTTCAGGTCTCCTGCTATTCTCACTGTAACGTCCTAGCCAGAAATTACTTATTAAAATAAACAAGAAAATAAATAAAATATCAACCTCATTTATTAATCATCAATTTCCCAAAAATCGCGAGAAAATTTAAAACTTAAAGTCCAACGAGTCAAAACGATAAAATAAATCACAGTAATATCGAAATACAACTCAAATGCTTTATAAACTCATTACAATAAAACCATGGTCCGTTAACATAAACTAGAGAGAAAAATCCCCAAGAGTTCCCCACTTCGTCTCTATGCATCTGTCCGCTCACTTGCATCAACATCTGCTCCCATGTAACAAATTACATGATCATCGCCACACACAGATAGGGTGAGCTCATTTAAATAAAACCAACAAATAAAATATAAAATACGACATCAGAGCATTTAAACCCGGGTTAATACATTTCCCCCTTTTTCTCTTACTTCTTCATTTCCAACACTTGCCTTTAGACGTCTATCATCTATATACCCTTTAGGTGAGATCAATGATCGATCTTTGTTGTACGAGTGTCTAATCGCCCCTCCGACTACAGGCCACCACCTGATAGTCCACACGTGGGAATGACTTTGCCACAGCATCTCACCGTGACACCAAGTGGAGTTCCCCAAAATAGACATAAGTTTGTAGTTGTTCCCAGACTACCAAATCTCTATCAGAATCCACTGAATAGGGCAATCATCTGAAACCTCGTCGTACGAGCCACAACCCGCACACTCCACTAGACTTCCTAAACCACCAGGCTACAACCTAGAGTGGTCACGTGTTACCCCAATACAAGATGCACTCGTAACTGGGCCCCTAGCCAAAGCATCGCATCATGAACATACCTTAAAGGGGTGTAGAAAACTTTCCTCGCGCACCATCACTGGACCAAAACCGCCTGGCGCACATCTCACGCCGCTAGGCGGAATTTAGCTCCAGACCACCTGGCGGGCATCACACACCGCCAGGCACCAAGCGCCAGCAGAATTCGCACTGCACCGCCACCGTTTGGTGGACTCCTCCCTACCGTCAGGCGCCCTACAAGGTCCATCACTGCCTGGCGCACCCATCACAAGCCGTCAGGCGCTAGCCTACCTTCAGGCCTTCTGTTTCACCATTCCGCCTAGCGGGACCATCCCTGTCGCTAGGCGCCCTACGCGCAGAGTGACTACTGTCACTGGATTGTGACTCACTGCCTGGCAGCTCGCTCACGCTGTTAGGCGCCATACCAGTAGCGCAATGCTACTGGTTTTTGGCACTTAAAATAGATCCCAATGGACCTCGAAGCATATAACAAACCCAATTATATCACCAATATGATTTTCCAGTCATACATCTTTAACAAGATTACATCCCGCCCATTTAGACATGCCATCAAATCAAATATTGTCATGCACCCATGCTCACCTTCATTTACCCTTTAAACATGCCACATACATTCACATACACCCAGTCATATAATCATACATTATGATATTTATATAAACTCATGACACCACACTTTGGACAATATTGAATATGTACCATAATAACAACTCACAACCACAAACCATGTCTAAGGAAAGATTATACCAACCATACAATTTCATATAAATCCATCTCACTCTTTCTACCAAATTAACATACTTTCTGAATCTAACTTACCACATACACCTAAACGTTTAAAGATCACCACTATCTATATCACACCTCCCACTTTCATTTAATTCAATCTCCCTTAGTCTCGTTTAAGTCAAATTCTTCTTACTTGTTAAATTTCTGAATCATACACGTATAGTTTGTCCATTAAGCACCCAATGACATAAAGCCCAAACAAAACTACATAAAATCCACTGCACTGGCAGGCCGCCTGGCGGTAGTTCATGCACCGCCAGGCGGTGCATACATATTTGGAAAATCTCCAGATTTTTCCTGCACTAAACCACACCCAAACCTTCTGATCCCAGTTTCCCCCTTCATACTGACATAATGTTATATCAAAGCATCATCCATAATTCATACATCATACACATTAACATCAATTCTGCAAAACCAACCCACCAATCATTGACATAATTCATGTTTATCTATCACTGATTCCATCATAAACCCTAACCCCCAATTCCAATTGTGAGTTCATGCAATTCCCGCCAAATTAATAACTTTCAATCGTAATTCAATTTACCAATAATATACGTGCAATAAAATTCAATCTACACATCATCATAACAATGAAACACCAAAAACCAGAAAAAATCTGGGCAACACAGCTCGTGTCGCCTAGCAGATCATCCTCAGCCGCCAGGCGGTTCATAGAGAAAACCCAGTATTTGGGTTCTGGCACATGTGCTGCCTGGTGTGCTTCCCCGATGCCGCCAGGCGGTTTTTGGAATTTCCAGAATGCGATGAATTTTAAAGGAACGCAGAGACAATTGTATACCATTCATCATATTTCTCACAAGACATATAATTATCATACAAAACATCGAGAATAACTCCCCTAACCTGGATTTCCTTGCTCAACTTGACCAATTTGCTACTTCATCCTTGTTTGCCAATCTCCTTCTTACTCTTCTACCAATTCAGACCCAAACCTCACCCAACACTCACTAAAACTCTCCTTTCGTGCTCTATTTCTGGTATAGTTTCAACCTTGCCAAAACCTTTCCTAATACTTAACTTTTACCTTTTAAACGGTGCTTAAAAATTAGGTCAATAATGCAAAACGGGATTTCCCACTTAATTGATGGTTAATGGCTATTCATGGTCTCTTTACGGCAGTTTTACAGCCACCCTTGGTTGTTAGATCAATTAGGGTTTCCTTTAACCCTTCCCATTCCACCCAAATCTAGCATTAGTAGTAAAAAAAATATAAAATTTAATTTAGGTCTTCCCCAAGGCTAGAAGTCACCACCATGCAATTGCCAAGTCAATACCAAACCATCATGCCAATTCATGTTTCATACCAACTAGTATAATCCAATTACTATATTCTTTCTTACACGCCCATGCATATTAGTAAAACAATAAAAATTAAATACTATACAAATGGCATACATAGTACTCGAACCCAAGTCCTTTCACACAATTAAAGTACTCTCAACCACTTGAGCTAGTACTTTTCCATATCATGAAAGTTAGTATTTAATGTCATAAAGTCTTCTCTTGCCCACATTTATTAAAGAATTATTTATTTAATTATTTAAATTTAGTGGGTCTTACACTCACCACAAGAGTCAGTCCGCTCTAAGTGAGACTGATTGACTTTTTAGAGTGTCAGAATGCAACCTTACCTTGAATCCTTACCAAATTATATAGATGGGGCACTACCATGAACTTCCACAAACAAGGATCATGGAATTATGTCCCGACCATTGAAGCACGACCCTGAAATCTCACCTAGAGATTCTAAGGAATTACGCATTGATCACAAACCAATCATAATCAAACAACCAAGTCATAAATATATATCATGCATAGAACATCATGCCAACATTTGTAGCGAATTCTCATTCATATCACATGTTGAATCCATACCAACTCGTTATTTAAATTTAGTGGGTTTTACACTCACCACAAGAGTCAATCCGCTCTAAGTGAGACTAACTAACTTCTTAGAATGTCAGAATGCAACCTTACCTTGAATCCTTACCAAATTATATAGATGGGACACCACCATGAACTTCCACAAACAGGGGTCATGGAATTACGTCTCGACCACTGAAGCACGATCCTGAGATCTCACCTAGAGATTCCAAGGAATTACGCACTGATCACAGACCAATCATAACCAAACAACCAAGTCATAAATATATATCATGCATAGAACTTCATGCCAACATCTGTAGCCAATTCTCATTCATATCACATGTTGAATCCATACCAACTCGTTATTCCCAATCCATGAGTATAGGGCTTCATCTCATACCAATACCATGCCTCTTTGATTACCAACCATCTCTTTTGTTTCACATGCCAAGATCACACAATCACATCAATCCAATTTATAACCATAGTTTATATCATGCATTTCATTTCACAGGCCTCATACATTATATGGAGTATATCATAAACCAAACAATCCAATTAACCAGTGAAGAAAAACAACATAACCTGCAACAGATCTCGCTCAAGCCAGGAGCCCTCGCTTAGGTAGTAGACTCTCACTTAGGCGAGATCGCAACAAGGGCGCTGAGAGACTTTCGCACGCTCACTTAGGCGAGCCCTCGCCCAAAGGTGAGGTTACTATCCTAGGCTAAAACAGGAGCAACATACCAAGGCTCTCACACGTTCTCGCTGAGGTGAGCGTCTCTCGCCTGAGCGAGATAGTGCCTCGCTCAAAACAAGAGCTTTTTGCCTAAAGCGAGAGCTCGAGTGTAGCCCTGGCTTGTTTCTGCAAGTGTCGCCTAGGCGAGACAGGCTCGCTTGGGCGAGAGTATCAGACCTCACCACTATTTCTCCCTGCCACAAACATATTTTCATACCCAAACAATAATGCCAACCGTCCCATACATCCACAGTAGCATACAAGCTCAATAATCATGAAACAATAGCAAGACAAACAACAATCGCACCAAACAAGAGGGTTCTAGCTTCCCTTACTTGGAATAAGCTAGTATAGTACTTCGACACCAACCACGGAGCACAATAGCTCTAGGAAGAGGCTTAGAAGTTGAGCAGAAACGAGCTTTGAGTGAACTTGTCCGAGGCGAGAAAACAAACCCTAGCAGAGTGACGATTGTAGCTCTTAGAACAAAGGGGCAGATTTCTGAAAATGAGTAAGAGAGTTAGGGTTAGAGCAGACTTAGGGTCTGGTTTCCTTTTGGGTTAGTCCTAGGCCCAACTGACTATGGGGTAGCCCTTTAAAATTAAGGCAACAGAAAAACTAGGCCTTACAATAATAGTAAAATAATAATATCAAAATAATAATAATAATAATAATAAAATAAAAATAATAATAATAATAAATAATAATATTTATAGTAATAATAATAATAATAATAATAGTAAGTGTGTCATATTTAGAAGAAAAATTCTAAACATCATATCAAGCCAAAAGGAAGAATCATAATAATCATAATAGTGATGGGATCACAAAGAGAACAATACAAAACCACAAGCACACACATACTCTCTCTAAAATCACATTCAACAAACATCAATAGGTTAAATGATAAAAGAATTATTGCATATAATATCATTAAAACAAGACATAACAACTCTAGTAACCTGGAATTCCCGCTCCAAAAGTGCTCTTAGAATCCTTCCTTGTACCACAAATGATCTCCCTTTTGATCTCCACCCTTGAGCACTCCTTCCAGCCTTCTAACACTCTCCTAAGTTCTGCTTTTTAGGGTTCTAAAACTCTCTAATTGGCAACCACACGAAATTCTCTTGTTCTCCCTCTTTTTCAAGCCCTAAAACTAATTAAATTAAAAATGAATTAAATTAAATCTTCTATTTAATTTGGTCCTTAATGCCTAATTAAGTTCAATTAACCTCTTTGTTTGTGTCCAAATTTGTAGAACCTATCTCCAACTCTTCATCTACTCAAGTCTCCCCCAAGGCATAAAAAAAAGATGCTATGATTTTACTCTAGCCAAAGTACGAATCCACAACCTCCCAATTACCAAGTACATGCACAACCATCAAGCCAATTCATGTTTCTTGGTAATTCATACTTATTTATGATTTTATCATATTGCTCTAGTCTCAAGCACACATGTAAAACAATAAAACAATTTTAATTAACAAACAATTGTCAAACACAAGACTTGAACCCACATCCTCTCAACACCACTCCACATGCTCAACCACTTGAGCCACCATTACTCCTTGTTTTCTCTTTCCACATTTATTAACTTAGTGATTCTCGCCCTCACATTTATTAAATAAATATTTATTTATTTATTTAATTTTCCTAGGTCTTACACTAGGAACTTTTGAGATTTAGCCAAGACTAGAGAAAGCCCTTGGAGGCATTGGAGACCTCTTTGGACCTTAAAGCTTGAGTTGGAGAGAAGAAGAAAAAGGAGTGAAACACTTGGAGAGGAATACACAACATCTTTGCTTGTATTGCAATATTTGGATTTGTAATCTTGTATTTGTTTGGACTTGTAATTCATGGCCAAGTTAGGTGTCTTGGGGGAGTCATAGGTACTCAATCTCATCTCCTAACTTGAACCTCTAATCTCTTATTAAATTCGTATTTAGTTGGTGAGGTTTGAAGGTTCCAAAGTGCCTTCTAACTCCACCATTAGGCCGCATAGTTTAGTTAAATTGCTTTCTTTTTGTTTGTAGTTTAGTGTGAGTCTACTTGCTTTTCAAACCTAATTCCCTTTGAGAGGTTATGTGTAAGAGGGCATGAGGTAGCTTTGGCAAGGAAAGGCTTGGATTTTAAGTAGTCCTTATTTATTCTCCTCCTTTTCCTAGAAGTGAACAAAAAATCCTTTTTCCTACTTAAAATCTCTTAAGGAATTTGAATTTGGAATACAAATTTTTTTGTTGCATAGCATCTTTTCGAAAACTTTAAGATGTCCAAAGCTCCTTCTAAGGCTCCATCTTACCAAATTGGTAGTGATTCTAGTGAAGTGCCTAGTTTACAAAACTTGGCTAAAGAACTAAAGTTACTAAAAATTTGGCAAAGACAAGAATCAATTTTAAAAGAAAAAGAGAGAGTTGAAAGGCATGAATATCTTACAACCTTAGAGAAGGAGCTTAGGATACTTAATGCAAAAAAATTTAAAGTTCAAGAAGAGTTGAGACAAAGCAAAAGTAGGAGTAAGGGTGTGAGCAACTCAAGGAGAAGCTCCCAACATAATACACAACTCACACACTATGAGGAGGATAGTAGGATTTTGAACCAATACTATCAATCTCCTCCACCTAGAAGGCTAAGAAGGGAGCGTGAACACCAAGAACCTAGAGAAGTTAGGGTTGACCTTCCTCATTTCCATGGGAAAGAAAATGTAAAGGCATACTTAGATTGAGAAACGAAAGTGGAATAACTTTTTGAGTGTCATCAAATGAGTGAGGAAAGAAAGGTATCCCTAACCACCTTAAGCTTCCAAGGGAATGTCATGTATTGGTGGACTTCCCTAGTGAGAGAAAGAAGACTCTCCAACTCCCTCTGAGTTGAGTATTGGAAGATGATTTAAAGAGTGCCCTAAGAAGAAGACATATACCTTCCTACTACAATGGAGAGCTTATGGACAATCTCGAAAGGCTACAACAAAAGAACATGAGTGTGGAAGAGTATAGGTGTAACATCCCGACCGGATATTACGAGTTTAAATAATAAAATATAATAAGAAAATAAAATCACATTTATTATAAATCCATTTCCCAAAAACGCGAGAAATTTCAAATAATTTAATTCATAATAAAGATAACTCTAAGTTCAAATCTTCTCAAAATTCAATAAAATACCAAAACAATCTCATAATAGTTTACATCTTACATTCCAAAACCATAAATGATAAAACTCTATAAAACTGTTCCCATGAGTTTTCCCCGCTCCGCTCCTAAGCCTCACCAGATCCACTTACAACATCATTTGCTCCCGTGCACCACATACACGATCATCGCTAAACACAAGCATATAGGGTGAGCTAACAAAATAAACATGTATATATATGGCCCAAGTATATATATCACACAAACACACCAAAGGAATTCCTTCCTTTGATTCGATACCACATGACCACAACCATGTTATTCGTGTTCTACGTCTTCTAGTGAATACCTCAAGATGACTTGCTGCCATACCTATCGGCCACAACCGATAGAGCACGTGCGGGAAACCATGCTACGAATCACACACCGTAATGCTAGGTGGAGTTCCCAAATACGAATATAGTTGTAATGTCCCAACACTACCAAACTCGTCAGCTAATTACTAAGGAAGGCAATCCATCTGGACCCATCCGTACTGGCCACAACCAGCACACTCACATCGGCAACACTCACCAACCCGAGTTCAACTCAAGGGTTCCTCGTGTTCATCCGCCATCCCGAGCTCAACTCAAGGGATGCCATTCCGAGCTCAACTCGAGGAATGTCACGTGCTTAACCCCTATCCGGAGCTCAACTCAAGGGATACGTTCCGAGCTCAACTCAAGGAACACCAGCAAGCCGACCTTTAAAGTATCCTACAAGCCTTGTAGATCACACACGCTGAAACAACAACCCAAGGTTGCTGCAGCAAACTCGCCTGGCGAGGGACACATACTGCCACGCGCGTAGCGCCTCTGATTCATCAACGCTACAGATACCGCCTGGCGAGAGGACCATCACCGCCAGGTGCACACGTTCCAGTAGCTCTCTGTTGGGACGCTATCGCCTGGTGACTTCAGCTCTACCACCAGGCGCTACACTAGTACAACAGTTGTACTATTTTTCTGCACTTTGTTTATTTACAATCTTCCAGTCACACACTTACACACTTCCAGAGTATCTATTACCCCTCTATTCAGTACTTTACTGGTCTATACATTGTATTCCTTGGCTTACAATTTCCTTCTTACCTTTATTCACCTATAGTCTTTTGATTTAAGTTGTAGATTCAACATGTCTAAATCAGATTACCACTATTAGCTTCATGCCCTTCCTTCTATTAATTAACCAATTGTTACCAAGCCTTCCCCAAATTCTACATGACATGGCCCCCATCACCTAATCATATTTACATCATTCTTCACAGTTCTTAATTCCAATTACTCTCACCATCCCCTATTTACCCTAGCAACATCTTATTATGATTCACATTACAATATATTATCCACACTTTATATCTCACTCTAACTGCAGTTCCTACTACATTACCATAACAGTCATCTTCCATTCAAATCCTAGAGGTTACACCCTTAACCCCAGTATATCATTACCTCTACTTCTATTCAATTAATCCTTCCAATTCCCTAACTAGCATGACTTGACTCATCAAAAATCCAGAACCATAAACTAACACTCGCGACCACATTAAACCCCAACCTCTGTGGTGGCACCTAGCAGCGAGCCTTGTGCCGTCAGGCGGTGCATGCGGTCTAGAAAAATCCCAGAATTTCTGCACCTGCACTACCCTGCTACCTATTTCTTGAAACTTTCCTCTGCCTAAGCTCACTGTTTCTTACCCGATCCACTTCACCATGATACCAAGACTCCAACTAGACTATATCCAACACAATTCTATGACCAATTTACCATAAACACACATAATCATGAAACCCCCAATGTGCCAACCTTAAAATTGGTTCATATATCACCACCACTTTCATTTAATTATCTCGTGCTGTACTAAAGGTTCATAATTTAATCATCTCCTTTTTTTGAATTCATAATCACAATACCAATTATGCTGACCAACATATCCCAGAACCCCGAAAACACCAAAATCGAGCTAATATGGCTCGCGTCGTCTGGCGGTTCAATCACCACCGCTAGGCTCCTCATCAGAAAACCCAAAATTGGTTAAATCACCAAGTGTCGCCTGACGGACTGTCTCATGCTGTCAAGCGGTTCCATCTCTGGAACCCAAAATTAGCATTACAAGGATGAGTCATCACCCGCCAGGCAGTTTTTGGAAAATTTCCAGAAATGTGAATTTGCATAGTTTTATTCCATTACATGCATCCAAGTATTCAATTAATCATGCAATATTAACAACACAAGTAAAAGGGACGGATTCCAGCTCCCCTAACCTGGTTTCCTTTGTTTAAAACTTGAGTAGCCCTTGGTTCTCCCTTGCTTCCAATAACATTCCTTAATTCTCCTCAATTTAGCCTCAATGCCTCACTCAATACATTCACCTTACTTTGATTTTCGTATTCCTCTACCTATCCAACAAAACCAACCACAAAAGCTCTCTCTTTTTCCCTTAATTGGCCAATAATTGGTGTCTTAATGTGGGTTTAATGATGCAAAATGAAATTACAATCAAACTAAGGTTAATGCCATTCAATTTGTTGTCTTATGATGGTTTTTCGGCCCTCCCTTGGAGGCTAGGGTTTCCTTGCCCTTTCACCTTCATGCCAAAGAACATTTTGGCAAAAATAAAGTTTAATTTGGGTTCACCAAGGTTTGAACCCCTCACCATGCCAAAGCCAAATCAATGTTCAACCATTCAACCAATTCATGTTTCGTGATGATTAATATAATTTTATGATTATATTATCACTCAACATGCTCTAGCATATTATTAAAAACAATAATAATTAAATAACACACAAACAGCATACATAGGACTTGAACCCAAGTCCTCTTGGATAATTAATTACTCTAAACCATTTAAGCTAATATTTTTTCACGTCATAGTAATCCGTATTAAATGCCTTAAAGGCTCCTACTACCCGCATTTATTAAATAATTATTTAATTAATTATTTAAATTTCTCAGGTCTTACAATAGGCAAAATATGGAACTCTATATGATGAGGGCAAGCATTAGAGAAGGAGAGGAAACAACCATTTCTAAGTTTTTAAGTGGAATCAATCTTGATATTAAAGAAAAAGTGGAATTGTTGCCATATCGAGACTTAAATGATTTGGTACAAATTTGCATCAAAGTGGAGCAACAACATTTGAGAAAAGGTTTTAAAGATAAGCAATTGTTAGAAGAAGAACCTATTAAAAACCTATGGAAGGAGAAAACCAAGAGAAACCAAGGGAAGGAACATCATCACACACCTATACTAGAGACATTAAGTGTTTTAAGTGTCAAGGGAGAGGTCATATTTCATCCCAATGCCCTTCCAAGAGGACCATAAACCTAAGGGGTGTCAATTCCTATAGTAGTCAAGATGAAAAGAGTTGTAGTGAAAGTGCAGATGAAATTGAGAACAAAAGTGAGTATGTCTACCCTGGCAATGGAGATCTTCTTATGATAAGAAGAACTCTCCACAATCAACCTAGTCACCAAGAACTAACCCAAAGAGAGAACATCTTTCACACAAGATGTAAAGTTTTAGAAAACATGTGCTATCTCATTGTTGATAGTGGCTCATGTTGCAATTGTTGTAGCACAAGGTTGGTTGAAAAGTTAGCTTTTCCTATCTTGCCTCATCCTAACCCTTATAAACTTCAATGGATTAATGATGATGAAGGCATGGTAGTTAATCAACAAGTGGAAGTTAATTTTTCCATAGGGAATTTTGAAGATAGTATGCTATGTGACATAGTACCTATAGAAGTTTGTCACGTCTTGTTGGGAAGGCCTTGGCTTTTTGAAAGAGAAACCATACACCATGGCCATACAAATGAGATAACCTTCACCCAACAAGAGAGAAAAATTGTACTTCATCCTCTCATATCTTCTCAAGTGGAAGAGGACCAAATGCAAATGAGAAAAAAGAGGGAAAAAGAAAGAGAGGACACTTGCACACACAAGAGTTAGATAAATTGTTTTAAGTGTCAAAGTAGTACACACAAGTCCAAAGAGTGTCCCAACAAAAGAGTGTTCATGTTAAGGGCCAAATGCTTGTGTGAAAATTCAAAAGAGTTCTTCTTTCCACCTCTTCTTTCCACCTTCCTTTAGTAGAATGGAAAGACAAGAACAAATAAGACCTTGTGTTGGAAAAGGAAGTTACTCCAAAAGCACATGGATTCAACAGAAGGCACACAAGAGTTTAAAGAGAAAGGCTCCCCAACTCCAAACCCTTGATCATTCATTTGATCCAAGGTGTATAATCTTTGGGAGCTACACGGTTTGGATGCTTATTACACTTATATTGTCTCTTATTTTTTGTAGAAGGATATTTGACCCCGATGGGAAGAAAGCCAAACATCTCCAAGAGAAGGAAGGATGAGAACTTAACAATTTGAAGATTTAAGGATAAATCCTTTTGAAGAGGGAGGGGATGATGGCATACCCCCTAGCATGGCCAAGCACTTTCATGAAGAGATAGAGTCATCTTTGCAAGTGAAGCAAAACTCTTTTCTTTTAGGCCATAATGAAGTATCTTTATTAGATTATGAATATTTTGGCCTTGTATTAAGGGTCAAGTAGTGTAGGTTTCTTCTAGGCCTAACCTATCTTAGAGCTCCACAAACCACCTTTATCCCACCCTTAAATCATCCAAACTGAGAGTCATTTTCTCTCAACACCAAGCTTCCGCGAATCCACCATCCACCATAGTCACAATTTCAAGCTTTGGCCTAACCTAGTTTGAGGAGTAGGCTATCAACACTACTCTACTTTATATTAGCATTAAACAAAGCCTAAAAAGTAGTAATTAAAAGAAAATGCAACTCAAGGCCTAACTATAAATCTATGCTAAAAATGTGCTAAAATACTAAGAATGACACGAACTACCCCTTAAAGAAGTGTTCTTAAGCTTGAAAAACATGAGCACTTGGGGACTCATCAATAGTACATAAAAGCAGGTCCATATATAATTATGTGGCCATCTTAAAAAAACTATTCATATAAAACATTAATTATTAAACAAAAACAGAAACAACTTTAAAGCATTAAAAACCATTTCACAATTGAGTCCCAATATTAGTTAAATATAGTAAATTTGGTCTCTTCCATTAAATTGGTGTTAACATCGTTTGGAAGTGTCACATGTCAAAATCTGGATCATCTTCTACCTTGGAACCCGTTTAGTTTTTTTTCTTCCACCTTCTTGCACCTTTTTCCACTTCCCACCACCCTCTTCCCCCTCTCACCACCTTCCTTTATCCCTCCACCTCCCACTACATCTTAGTTCCCACAAAATAAAAACCTAAATACTTAAAAAAAAGTGATTAAGACAATGATCACCATAACAACATTCTAGTACTCCTTAAACAACGAAACTGAATGAAACAATACAAGCAAGTTATGCCTAAAGTGAGGATATTTTAGGAATGTTATTTGAATATGTGCAGTCAAATAATAAGTTTATATTTGTGAGATGATCTAACAATTTTTCACAAACTAAGATTTAAAAACCTCTCGTTCTTAGTCAATGTAGCAATTATAACATATAAAATAACAAGTTAAGAAGAGGAAAAAATTCCTCTAGATATTTTGATGTTATCTGTTTGATAGCATATACTACATCCAATTCTTAAACAATATTTGAGTTTAACTATACTGTAAGGTACAAGAGTATTCTTTTGCCTCATTCTTGGATAACCCATACCAGTATTAATTAATAATAAGCTACTTTTATCTAAGACGAATGTTTCACAATAAAACATTTTTGCCTGATACGAGTATTCTTTAAAGAACAAATTGGATAAATTTTTGGTTGTTTTCATTGACGACATTTTAATTTATTCCAAAAATCATGAAGAACATGGGAGACATTTGAGGATTGCATTACAAATTCTCAAAGAAAGACAATTGTATGGAAAATGGTCAAAGTGTGAATTCTAGTTGAAAGAAGTTCAATTTTCGGGACATATGTGATATCACAAAATGGCATTGCAGTTGACCCCTCAAAGGTTCAAGCGGTATTTCTTTGGGAACAACCAAAGAATATCACAAAAATACGTAGTTTCTTAGGATTGGCAGGCTACTATAGAAAATTGATTGAAGGATTTTCTAAATTAGCATTGCCTTTGACTAAGTTAACACATAAGGGACAACCTTTCGAATGGAATGAAGCATTCGAGTTTAGTTTTCAAGAGTTGAAGAAAAAATTAACATCTGCACCTATTTTAATCCTTCCTGACCCTACAAAACATTCTGAGGTATATTGTGATGCATGTGGACAAGGATTAGGATGTGTATTGATGCAAGAAAGAAAATTTGCAGCTTATGCTTCACGATAACTCAAGCAACATGAGCTAAATTATCCTACACATGATTTGGAATTAGCTGCAGTGGTGTTTGTGTTGAAAATATGGAGACATTACTTGTATGGAGCAAGGTTTGAAGTTTTCAGTGACCATAAAAGTTTAAAATACCTTTTTGATCAAGAAGAGCTAAACACGAGACAACGTAGATGGATGAAATTTCTTAAGGATTATGACTTTGAGTTGAAATATCACCCTGGGAAAGTAAATGTTGTTGCGAATGCTTTGAGTCGAAGTCTATCCATGATGATGGTGAAGGAATTGGATCTGATAGAATCATTCAGAGACTTGAACTTAGCTGTAAAACTTAGACCCAATAGCATATGCTTAGGAATGTTAAAAATATCAAGTGAATTCTTAGAAGAAATAAAGAGAGCTCAAGAAAGAGATCAATTTTTGCAAGAAAAGTTGATAGCAAAAGTTGAAGCAAAGGAATCTGAATTCCACAAGGATTCAAATGGAATCATCAAGTTTAGAGATAAAATTTGCATACCTATAAAAGAAGAGTTGAGAAAATTGATAATGGAGGAAGCTCATAAGAGTAGCTTAGGTATTCATCTGGGTGCTACAAAGATGTATCAAGACTTGAAGAAAATGTTTTGATTGTCTGGGATGAAGAAAGCAGTGGTGGAGTTCGTCGCACGTTGTCTAGTGTGTCAGAAAACAAAAGTTGAACATAGAAAACCTTATGGGGAACTACAATCCTTAGATGTACCAGAATGGAAATGGGAAAGCATATCCAGGGATTTTGTGACAAGTTTACCAAAGACTGTGTTTGGTCATGATGCAATTTGGGTCATTGTGGATAGATTAACGAAATCTGCTCATTTTCTACCTATTAACATTAGATTTTCCTTAGAAAAGTTAGCTCATTTGTACATAAAAGAAATTATCAAGCTACGTGGAGTACCTTCTAGTATAATTTTTGATAGAGACCCTCGTTTCACATTTAGATTTTGGGATAGCTTACAAAAAGCCTTGGGAAAAAAGTTAGGCTCAGTTCAGCTTATGACCCTCAAACTGATGGACAATTGGAAAGGACTATCCAATCTTTAGAAGACTTGTTGAGAGCCTGTGTTTCAGAGCAAACTGAAAGTTACGAGCAATTTCTACCACTTATAGAGTTCACTTATAACAACAGTTTCCACTCAAGCACATGAATGGCTCCATATGAGGCTCTATATGGGAGAAGATGTAGAACCTCATTGTGTTGGTATGAGAATGGAAATTCCTTAGTTTTAGATCCAGAGATAATTCAACAAGCAACTGAGAAGATTAAAATGATCAAGGAAAAGATGAAAACTTCTCAAGATAGGTAAAAAAGTTACTATGACAAACGAAGGAAACCCCTTGATTTTGAAGAAGGAGATAATGTTTTCTTGAAAGTTACACCTGTAACTGGGGTTAATAGAGCTCTCAAATATAGAAAACTTACACCCAAATTCATAGGTCCTTATCAAATCTTAAAAGAATTGGTTCTGTCGCTTACCAAATTGCTTTACCTCCAAACCTCTCGAAACTTCACAATGTTTTTCATGTGTCTCAAATTCGTAAATATATTAATGACCCTTTTCATGTTATAGAACCTGATATAGTACAAATACGAGAAAATCGTACTTATGATGTGCTTCATGTGAGGATTGGAGATCAAAGGATTAAACAACTTCGGGAAAAGGACATACCTTTGGTAAAAGTATTATGGAATCAATAAGATGAAGGTGATGCAACTTGGGAATTAGAAAGTAATATGAGAGAGATGTATCCCCATCTTTTCACAACCACATGAATTTCGGGGACGAAATTCCTAAAAGGAGGAGAGAAATGTAACATCTCTATTTTTAATAAACTGTATTATTTATTTTAAATAAAACACTTAGAAAATCTTCTAGTTTTACTATTGTTTCACATTTTATTATAATGTAGTTTAAACATTAAAAATATATTTTATCATGATATAATTTTTACTTATTGAAAATAACAATAAGAAGAAAACAAAACTAATAAAATATGCATATATATATATATATAAATAAATATTAGGTAAAAATATATTAATTAAAATATTATAAAATAGGTGTGTGTAAAAAAAATTGAAAAATCATCTAAAAGAGATAAAAAAAATATAGAATGGAAGCAATGATGATTTGAAAAGATAAGCACATGCATGGGTTGCTTATATATACATATGGAATGAAGGTTACGTGAGAAAAATGTGAGAAGGAAAGAAAGAAAGGAGAGAAAGAAAGAAAGGAGGAGAGAGAGAGAGAAAGAAGAGACAGAAAGAGAAAGAGAAAAAAAAGAGAGAGAGAGAGAGAGAAAAAGAGAAAATAGAGAGAAAAAGTTTAGAGCAAATATTCAAACAGATCCTAGTCCTCTACAACTATTATTAGTGTGCCCTTAAATCAATAAGGTGAGGGGGAGTGAGGTTAAACTCTTTTTATATTAATCTTGATAAACTCATGGGTTTTATATTAATCTTTTATTTATTTTTACTCATATATTATTCTATTTACTTTCATTTAACTTATTTTCATTTATTATCCCCTTATATTTATTTTATTTAATCTCCAATTATGCATTAATCCTGTTTATTTATTTATTTTATTTTATCTCCAATTATGCACTGATCTTGTTTATTTAATTTATTTAATTTATTTAATTTATCTCTAGTTATTCACTCATCCTATTTATTTATTTTATTTAATTTATCTCGAGTTATTCACTGATCCTATTTATTTATTTTATTTTATTTATCTCCAATTATACATTGGTCCTATTTATTTATTTTATTTTATTTATATCCAGTTATGCACTGGTCCTATTTATTTATTTTATTTTATTTATCTCTAGTTATGCACTGGTCCTGTTTATTTATTTTATTCAATTTATCTCTAGTTGTGCATTGATCCTGTTTATTTATTTTATTTAATTTATCTCTCGTTATGCACTGGTCTTATTTATTTATTTTATTTTATTTATCTCCAGTTATGCACGGGTTCTATTTAATTATTTTATTTTATTTATCTCCAGTTATGCACTGGTCATGTTTATTTATTTTATTTAATTTATCTCGAGTTATGCACTGGTCTTGTTTATTTATTTTATTTAATTTTTCTTCAATTATGCACTGGTCCTATTTATTTATTTTATTTTATTTATCTTCAGTTATGCATTGGTCCTGTTTATTTATTTTATTTAATCTTTTGTTATGTACTGATCCTATTTATTTATTTTATTTAATTTATCTCCAGTTATGCATTGGTCCTATTTATTTATTTCATTTGATATATATCCAGTTACGCACTGGTCTTGTTTAATTTATATTTTTATTATTATATTTATTTATAACGTTCTAATCCTTATCTAATTATTTATTTAAAGTTCTTGCTTTGATTCTTATTTTATCATTATTTTATAATTAAGAAAAATTAAATAAATGTGAAGGGAAAGTAAAACAAGATCAAGTTTTGTGGTTGTAGGTCCAAATCTAGGCCCCTAGTGTCTGTATTGTTTGTTGAGTTTATTAAGATTGATATTTAAGGCTTGTAAAGACCTCACTCCTTTCATATTTTTCTTTCATATGTACATGTTGCATGGCAGAAGATGAACCTTCTCAGTGAGAGTTGTTCGAGATATTATTGATGGATCTTCTGAAGATTAACTCATGGATAATTTCTATTAATATCTTTAGGAGATATTAAAAATATAGATAATCTTATATTCTGATGTAGGACTCTTAATATTATACAAATATATATTTTTGTAATATTTCATGAACAATTACAAAGATGTAAATTATATATATATATATATATATATATATATATATATATATATATATATAAATTTATTTTATTTTTAATGTTCTCTAAAAGAAAATCTTATGGTAAAAAAAAGTTAATTCCATATCTTTTTATCAAATAATAATTATTTAATATAGTAGTCGGGGTGTCACAATAATGCAGAAGTAGCATACTCATTTGCTTGGATGTGCATGGTCTACAATGCTTTGGTGATACCTTAAAGGTCGACTTGCTTTGAGTTGTGGCTCAGAACGATATCCTTTGAATTATGGCTTAGGATAGAGGGAAAACACGTGGCATTCCTTGGTTTGTGGCTCAAAATGACATCTATTGAGTTATGGCTCAGGATGGCAGACGAACACGAGGAATCCTTGAGTTGTGACTCGGATTGGCGAGTGTTGCCGGTGTGAGTGTACGAGTTGTGGACCGTACAAATGGGTCTAGAAGATTGCCCTCCTCAGTAGTTAGCCGACGAGTTTGGTAGTCTTGGGACATTACAAACTATGTTCGTATTGAAAACTCCACCTGCCCGTGATCCGTAGTAGGTTTCCCGCACATGTTCTACACGTTGTGGCTTGTAGGTGTGGCAGCAAGAGTATCTTGAGGTATTCATCTTAAGACGTAGAACATGAATAACATGGTGGTGGCCATGTGGCTTTGTATCAAAGGATGGAGTTCCTTTGATGAGTGTATGTTTATATATTTGAATTATTATATATTTATGTTAGCTCACCCATCTGCTTGTGTTTGGCGATGATCGTGTAATCCTTTACACGGGAGCAGATGATGTTGCAGGTGGTTCTAGTGAAGTTTAATATCAAAGAGGGACTAGACAAGAAACATTTTCATGGAATTTATGTTTTATGGATTTTAGTTATCGCCTATGATGCACCAACACTTCAACTTAAGTTACGTATTCGTGTCCAACATGTATCGTGTCCGATACTTTATGATACTTTAACAATAGTTATCAATGAAGTATGTAATTTATAAAATCTTAGTACACTACAATAAAATCTTTGAATAGTGACCAATTTTAGTGACAAAAATTAATTAGTCACTATTTGACCAAATTGACAACTAAAATAGTTTCAAAAAATTATAATTGGTCTCTAAATTGATAATTAAAATAGTTTCAATTATGAATTGATTTTTAAATTGATCACTAACATTAGCTACTAGGTGTTGGCTACCAAAATAATTGGTCTCTAATTAGGAAATTTGGATTCCCACATTAACAATCATATATTTATTATATTTGTAAGAATTATTGTACACTTTTCAATATTCATATATCACGTATCTATCACGTATCGTATCCTATTATTTTGAAAATAAGCGTATCGATGTATCGGATACGTGTCGTATTCGATACACATATCGTATCTGTGCATCAATGGTTATCACTTATGGATTTAAGTAATTTTTGTAAACCTTTTGATATTGTAAGCGAGTATTATAAATTGTGGTTTTTCGCACATTATTGATGTAATAAATGTTCTAAATTTTCCTGTATTTTTGGGAAATGAAGTTCTAATAAATGAGGTATTATTCATATTTCTTTATTTTATTATTTAAATTCGTAATATCTGACCGGGATGTTACAACATCTCCTAACAACAACAACAATACATAATTCCACAAGAACTCACTTGGTGAAATCGCTCTACCCACTCTAGGTTTTTCAAAGTCTTTCCATAGAGAGTTCTCAAGTACTCAAACTTCTTTAACTTCTGTATTTTGTAAAATGAACTCTCACCTTCATTTATAGAAGCCACTTTCGAAATTAGGTTAAAAATATGAAAGATTAAGTCACAACTACTAGAGATAATCAATTATCATAAGTTATAATCGATTATCATAGAGGCTTTTATGGAAAATCAATGTTTACTTAGATAACCGATTATCACTGAAGATAATCGATTATTCCAATGACTTTTGAAAAAATTAAAACTCGTTCACTACTCTATTGCTTGTGTTCTTCCTTTGGAGTCTTGACCTACTAATTTAACTACTTTAAATAAGATACACAAATTACAATACTTTAACAACTAAACTCTTAAGTCTTTAATGTATCTCTTGAATCTAAGCATTCTTTAAGTCTTCAACATTTTTTCCATAAATCATTAAGTCTTCCGTACTTGTTCATAAGTCGTTGTCATCATCATCAAAACTCCTTATTGAAGCAAGATGTCCATCTTCTTTTTTGTCAATAATTTCTCCCTTTTTGATGATGATAAAAAATGGTTGAAGACTTGTGATATGCTTGTTCTCAATCAACAACTTAAGAGAAAAAGTAGTAAATCAAGGAGATAAATAAATAACTTTTCTCCACCGCTTTAAAATACAAGGTATTACAAGACATAAACATAAACACATATCTCCCCCTAAAAGAGATTCAAGTTATCATAAGATATCAACACAAATATATCTCCCCATTTTTTTTATCAATAAAAAATGAATCCTTTAGATAGCTCCCTCTAAATCTGATAACTTAATAAAATAAAACTCCCTCTTAATTAAGACTTGCATATTTCTCCTCCTTAAAGAGATAAACTCCCCCTACATGTAATATTCACATAAAAACAAACATTTCAAGAATAAATACTCCACCTGGATCAAGTGTCATTCTAAAGATTAAAGAAAAAAAAAGGTTTTAAAGAGGGCAAGGTTATATTAACAAAATGAGCTCCAACATACTTATTTGCATTTATGAAATATTGAGTTGTTGCTTATGGTCTAAATTTTCGAAAAGCTCACTTAAACGGTAAAAAAATTAAAAATACATGTCCTGCTTTGCAAGGTAATCGATTATCAGCTCAGGATAATCAATTATTGTTTCCTACCCAAGAACATAAATTTCTAGATTTGGTGATAATCAATTATCACCTAAGATAATTGATTATTTTAGAGCTAAAAAATATGAGACACACTGCAATAATCAATTATCTCCTGAGATAATCGATTATCTCAACGAAGTTTTTTCGAAAATACTAAAATGAATGATTTTTACCACTTTGGACATATATAATATTCTCAAACCCCTCTGAGATTATAAAACTTACCAGGATACCAAAACTTTGGTAAATATATGATACATATGAGGGAGCTAATGGGCTGAGTAACACCAACAACCCAATTGATGTGAGTGGGCCAATCATAAGGAAAAGTGCCACTAGTGTAAAATGTGGATATAACAACGACATTTAACATCATTTATTAAGAAAATGATGTAATAGATAATGCGGTGGCAATTTCATAAATATTGGAAACAATATTACATCGGTTGTGCGGGTAACCGATGTAGTATTAGTTTTTATTCAAAAACGTGCCTTTCCTTTCTTCTCTTTCGTTCCGATTCTCTTTTCACTCACGACGCGCGTTTCTTCAGCACTGCAAGGCGATAGAATCAGTGCAGTTGGAGAACGGTAGGCCGAGCGCTAGCGAGGTCGCTGGCGGAAACGCGATTCCGAGCTACGTCGTAGCGCCGAACGCGCAGATTTGGGATTTGGTTCACCGGAACAACACGCGTCTGAGAATATTCTCCAGCACCGCCAATCCCGCACTTTCTCAGGTCGTGTTTTTTCTTGAACGATTCGTTTTGTTTTTGGACATCTGGAGTAGGAAAACTAGAGTTCGAATAAGTCGTTGCCGCTCAACCCTAGCTCTATGTCGCCGCTGCATCGTGCTTCTTCCCCGCCACCAACGAAAAGGGTTTTTGTGTTTAGGTGTTGTGCGTTAAAGTGTGGTGGTGTAGGCATTTTTTTCCGGTGAGTTTTCTGGTGTTTGTGGTTTGTTGGGGTCTAGGGTTTCTTTCAAGCCAAAAAACAGAGCACTGCATCATGGAAGGGCTTTCGAGGGCATGGGTTTGCAATTTTTCATGAAAGAGATCATGCTAGGTCAGGATTACACAGCAACACTACGTTTTTTGGTGAGTTTCCTCTACATCGCTTCTGAATATATGAATTAGAACCACTTGTGAAGCAATGATGGAACTTGATATGTTCTATCTTCCTAAATTTCTATTTGCAATTTCTCATTTCCTTCTGAATAGTTTCCTGCTACCTAATTATTGATAAATTTGAAAAGATACATAGAATTGGTGGAAGTTAGCATGTTCTATCCTCCTAAAAGTCAATTTCCCTCTGAATAATTTGCCGATACTTAAGTATTCCAATTTAGATGCATGCCTAAAAAATATGTCCGTGTTCGAATCATGGCCAAGAGTGAATATGTGGACGAAGAAAAGTGTCCCCTTCTGTATCCGATGGTGCTGATCATATAAGAAATTATGTGAATCTTCTAATTCATTGTGGAAATTCTGGTCTCGTATGCAAAGATGATTTATGTTCGGAGATGATTAGTCGATTTTATTAGTTGGCATAGAGTCTTCGTTTATTAGTCCAAAACCAAAATCAATGACAACATGTGAGTATGATAATAATATGGTTTTAACTTCCCTGCAGGTTGTCCTAGAGTGGTTGGTGATGATGATGAGCATTTTAAGGTAGATGATTTTCATGATGATCTAGAAGAGAAACATGATGCTTGTCATTTGGTAAAATTTTAATAATATGATGGCAAAATCTTACTTCTCGCATGATCTTACAAATATCTCACATGATTTTTAATAAAAAAAAGAAAATCATTTGGCTTAGTTTTATGAAAGGGGTAAATTGTTAGGTTATAAACTACATGAAAGAGGAACCAAAATCCATAATGTCCTTTCATTTTCTCCTCCCTGTAGCCTTTTTTTTACCCTAGTTTTAATTGTTGGGTTTGTTTTTTTACATACAGTATGGGAGATAAAAAAAAAGTAAACAACATGAAAAGGATTGTAAGCTAAAGTGTTGCATTTATTCCTTGTAAGTTTACATTTGGTAATAACTCTAATTAAGGGCCCTACAATGGGTACTATCATTGAAGCAGATGACACATATACCAAGTCCTGGGAAGATGGATTATCTTTTATTATGGAATGGGACACATACTCAACAACATAGCTGCAACTTGTGGGTTCACATATTTATTATTTTTCTTAATAGATATTGGACTTTCACCAAGGTGCATTTGATATATTTTTTTCTATGTATCAATTGGTTTAACTATTTTTTGTGTAATTTCTTATTGATTGACATATTTGATATGTATATACCCTGCTATAGAAAATGAAAGGAGAATGTCATGATTTCAGGTTTTGGTTTAGAAGCTAGAAGAACCTGTACTGTATTTTAAAAAAATAGTACAAGATATTACATCGGTTCCCATAAACAACCGATGTAATATCTGTTTTATCTATTACATCGGTTATTCGACAATCGATGTAATACGTCTTCACTTATTACATCGTCCGATATAACATCGGTTATAAAATTGATGTAATATGTCGAAAAAAATCGATGTAATATGCTATTACTGTACTCTAAGCAAACTGCAAGACTAGTTGGATGGAATGAGTTTATCCACTAAGAGAAATAGTTTCTTTTACAATTATGCATTATGCAGAATGAGAATAAAATATGTTAGGATTTGTGTTTGTTTTCGCGTTTGGTGGAATTCTGTTATAGGATAGATTTGCTTATGTCTACTATTGTAAGAAACATTTGAAAGAGAGGAAAATTTCATATTTACTCTACATTGTCTTATCTGGAGGGTGGTACCTCGAAATACCATTTCTTTTTCATCCCCTATCATTTGGTGCTTTCAATGGCTTCTCAAGCCTCCATCGATCTTCTGATTGAGCAATTGGCTCGCCTCAACAAGCATATCAATGGCCTTTCTCATGATGTGGTCGCCCTCCAAACCAAACCAACCACCACCCTTACACCGTCCCCATCACATAAAGTCATGCCCCCTATTCGTCTCGATTGTCCACAGTTTGATAGGTCTAATCCTTTGGATTGGATTTTTGCAGTAACCCGTTTTTTCGAATATTATCAAATTTTTGAAGTCGAATGACTCAAACTCCTTCTTTCTACATGGATGATCCAACACTCAGTTGGTTCCAATGGATGGAGCGCAATAACATGCTTCGCACCTGGCCAGAATTTCTCCACTCCCTGGAAACACGATTTGCCCCTTCTCATTTTCACAACATCAAAGGCCGCTTGTGCAAATTATCACAAACCAATTATGTTCTGCAGTACCTCACCAAATTTGAGAGTCTTTCCAATCGTATCACCGATGTTCCTCCATTATTCATGCTTGAGTGTTTCATTTCTGGCTTACGCCTAGACATTCAACGCGAGGTTCTCGCCTTTCAACCTGTCACTTTCTCTGAAGCAGTGGAGTTGGCCAAACTACAGGAAGACAAATTTGGTTATTCCCCAACCCCTTCCAAGACACTATCCACCTCTACGTTCACAACGACGCACACACCATTATTACCCACACCATCCTCATTGGCACTCCCTTATAAGTGTTTGTCCGCCTCCGACATGCAAGCCTGATGTGATAAAGGCCTTTGCTACAATTGTGATGATAAATACAGTCCTGACCATCATTGTAAATCACATTTTTTCCTCCTAATTCATGATGATGAGGAACAACCCATCTCGGAAACATCACCCCCGGAGTCTCTCAAGCCAGATGCTACGGGTTCTGCACAGTTGAGCCTGACTGCCCTTTCTGGCCATTTCACCCAAAGATGTTTCATGTCACGTGTCATATTTTGACAAACCCGATTCGGGTGTTGGTGGATAGTGGAAGCTCTCACATTTTTTTGCAGTCCACATGGACCTGTGAATTGGGCCATCCTGCCAGCCCAACTAAACCCATTTCTGTAACAATAGGGAATGGACATGCTTTGACATGTTCTCAGGTTTGCACTAAGGTTCCCTTTCTGATTCAGAAGCAACCTTTTTTGGTGGACTTTTATCTGATCGACCTATGTGGGCCTGAAACTGTTTTAGGAGTGCAATGGTTACAAAGTTTGGGCCCTATGTGAACTGATTATGAACAGCTTACTATGCAGTTTACATGGGATGGAAAGATGGTGAAACTTCTAGGAGAAACACAACCTGAACCCATGGCTATTTCCATTCATCAACTTCACCGTTTATCACACTGGGGACAGATCTCAAAATGATTTCATCTTTCTCTGGCATCGCCTAGCCCTACCAAATCCATCTCTGATTCTATTCACCCAGATGTGTCTTCCCTACTCTACCAATATCAAATCCTTTTTTAGGAACCCACTTCCCTTCCACCAAAACATCAAACAGACCACACAATACCACTTATTCCCAATTCCGCTCCAGTGAAGGTGCGTCCCTACTGTTACCCATATTTTCAGAAACAAGAGATTGAGACGCAAGTAAATCGTATGTTGGACACAGAAGAAATTCGTCCAAGCACTAATGCATTTTCTTCTTTGGTTCTCCTAGTGAAGAAAAAGGACCACACATGGCGTTTTTGCATTGATTATCGCGCCTTTAATACGATCACGGTATCGGATAGCTTTCCAATTCCAACAATTGATGAACTACTAAATGAATTGGGTGCGGTAGTTTGGTTCTCTAAATTGGATCTTCTACAAGGCTATCATCATATTTGCATGAGCCCAGATGATATACATAAGATGGCTTTTCGCATGCATGATGGACACTATGAGTTTTGTGTGCTACCGTTTGGCTTGTCCAATGCATCAGCAACATTTCAAGCCACCATGAACGAACTCTTTCGGCCCCATTTACGGAAGTTTATTATCGTCTTTTTTAACGATATTCTAATTTATAGTACTTCCTGGTCTGATCATTTACTTCATTTGGAAACCACTTTTCAATTGGTTTTAAATAACCAATTCCATTTGAAAGTGTCCAAATGTTGTTTTGTGTTGCAACATATTGAATATTTGGGGCACATAGTTAGTGTAGGATCAGTGGGTCTCGACGGTTCCAAAATTGAAGCTATGATTTCTTGGCCAACCCCTAGATTTGTCAAGGATTTGAAAGGGTTTTTGGGTCTCCCAGGATTTTCATCTGCGATTATGCATCCTTGGCATCACCCCTCATAGATTTGTTGTGCAAGGATGCGTTTCAATGGTCTCCACAGGCTCAAGATGCATTTGATAAACTTAAGGAAGCCATGTCTACTACTCTGGTGTTGACCCTACCGAATTTTACAAGAACATTTGTAGTTCAGTCGGATGCATCAGGTACCGCCATGGGGGCAATTCTATCCTAGGACCAAAAACCAGTGGCATTTTTTAGTAAGAAATTTTGTCCTCGTATGATGAGAGGCTTCTACGTATTTGCGGGAGCTCCATGCCATTACAACAACTATCAGAAAGTGGCGACAGTATCTTTTAGGCAATTACTTCATCATACAAATAGATCACAAGCCTTTGAAAGATCTCTTGACTCAAACTGTTCAAACGCCGGAACAACAATTTTACATGAGTAAATTGTTGGGGTACAATTACATGATTCAATATTGTCCTGGTCGCAATAATGCTGTTGCAGATGCATTATCACGAATTCTTGACAAACATAGCAACTCTTAACTATGCATCATGACAGTTCCTCATTTCCAATTTTTGGAGGAATTACGCACAATTCTTCAGTCCAACCAACAATTTCAGTCCAAGAAACGAGATATTGAACAAGGTGCTGAAATTGCAATTGATTATAAACTCCGAGATAACCTGATTTTTTTTCAAGGGAAAAATTTGGTTGCCCCTCTCTTTTCCTTTTTGTGAAGTACTGATGACAAAATTTCATTCAACCCCTTTGGTTGGTCACTTTGGATTGGTTAAGACCCTTAACCAATTGCAGGAAATTTTTTTCTAGCCAGCGATGTCCAAGGATTTTAAGGATTTTATTCGAAGATGTGTGATCTGTCAACAAATTAAGTATAGCCCTCAAAAGGCAGCGAGACTCCTCCAACCTTTTGCACCACCCACTCGACTCTAGGAATACCTGACCATGGATTTCATCACCCATCTTCCTCATTCCCGTGGATATACAACTATTTTGGTAGTTGTCGATCGCTTTTCTAAAGCTACCCATTTCGGCCCTCTACACACTAAATATTCTGCTTACCAAGTAGCTATGTTATTTATCAATTTGGTGTCCAAACTCCATGGATGCCTAAGAGTATTATTTCAGATCGTGATCCCTTGTTTTTAAGCAAATTTTGGCAAGCACTGTCCAAGGCTTATGGTACTCAACTACGTATGTCGACTGCTTATCACCCAAAAACAGATGGACAATCGGAAGTGCTCAATCGTACACTTGAGCAATACTTACGAGATTTTTGCCACCAACAAACTACTCAATGGAGTCATTACATTCCATGGGCAGAATGGTGTTATAACACTTTTATCCATTCAGCTACAGGATTCACACCTTTTGAGATTGTGTATGGTCGTGCTCCTCTTTCACTACTAGGATATTTTCCGTGAGGCTTTGTTAGCTAAATTCTAAATTACGCAAGAATTTGCATAAGTCTCAAGAGCGCATGAAGAAGTTGGTGGATAATCATCGACGTGATGTCCAATTTGAAGTAGGGACTTAGGTGTATGTCAGGCTTCGTCCATATCGTCAAACTTCGGTGGCTGGACGTACTCCTCACAAGCTAGCCAAACGCTACTTTGGTCCTTTTCAGATTATTCGTCGCATTGGAGCAGTGGCGTATGAGTTGGCCTTACCCGCATACATCCTATTTTCCATTGTTCTATTCTGAAACCCCGTGTTGGAAATCCCCTGACAGAGGTTGGCATCCTTCCTGCAGAAACTCATCAAAATGGGTCGTTGTTAGTTCCATTAGTTATTTTGAATCATCGAGAAGACACCTCAGTTGATCCATCAAGCATACAAGTTTTGGTGCAGTGGATGGGGCTTTCTCCTGAAGAGACAACCTGGGAATCATGGTCAAATATAAAACAAACTTTTAACCTTGAGGACAAGGTTTTTCTCCAAGGGCCAAGAGATGATACAAATGGGGGAGCTAATGGGCCGAGTAACACCAACAACCCAATTGATGTGAGTAGGCCAATCATAAGGAAAAGCTCTAGGCAAACTGCAAGATTAGCTGGATGGAATGAGTTTATCCACTAAGAGAAATAGTTTCTTTTACAATTATGCATTATGCAGAATGAGAATAAAATCTCTTAGGATTTGTGTTTGTTTCCGCATTTGGTGGAATTCTGTTATAGGGTAGATTTGCTTATATCTACTATTGTAAGAAACATTTGAAAGAGAGGAAAATTTCATATTTACTCTACATTATCTTATGTGGAGGGTGGTACCTCGAAATACCATTTCTTTTTCATCCCCTATCAATATATTAGCTCTTGAACATCCAAAGAGACTTTCTGGATTGTGAAATAACCTACGAAACAAAAAAAATAGTTTGGTCCCCAATAACTAATTTCGGGTACTTTGGGGTTAAAAACAGGTAAAACATACTAAAACTTAATGTAGAAAATAAAATGTTAAGTAGTACTCACTCTTTCAGCTAAGCTTTGCCTATTGGTGGCTTGGCCACAATGTGCTCAAACGAGAATGTAATTAGGGGCTTTGGAATTTTTTTCTATTATATGCTTGGCTAGTGCTACAATCGCAATATCGAAGCTAGCTCAAGCATCCACAGTGGTTCTAATCTTCATCACTTGCAGATTCGACAAACTTTGCCTCGAGACAATAAAATAAACACTTATTGGTAATTCAAATTAGGGTTTATAGGAAGTTGGAACTTAAAAGATCAAATTGGAATCGAAAAATAATGTATTAGAAGAAAAAATCTTACGAAAACGAAGAAAAAAACTCTTAAAAAAAGAAATTGCTAGAAGAAAATAAGATGTCTTACAAGAATGGCTTCCATTGGAAGAGAGAGGATGGCTTTGGAAGATACTTCTTAGAAAAAAGATGTCTCATGAAAAGAAGAAAATGGTTCATGGAAAGAAGAAGTGAATAAGCTTTGTAAAACACTCTACATTCAAAACGCGTGAAAAGTTTATCTAGACGCACAATAGGACTCATTATACAAATTTAAAATCCAATTTAGGATATAATGGCAGTTTAAAACTGACTATAAATGTTATATAATTTTTTTAAAAAAATTAACATAACGGTAATTTAATATAACTACCATTGATGCTAAATGTTATTTGTCTTATAGTGTTAGGAATGTCAACTAGGCAGGTAAGATACGGGTAGTAGCTCCCTCATACCCTACCCACTAGATAAATATTGGTCATGTGCGAGTATCCGCATATTTTTTAATATTCACGAATACTCACGAGTATTTACAAAAAAATTAATATTTAACAATATGTTTCAACCATAAATTCAAATAAAAGTACAATGTATAACATTCATAGATTTCAAACAAAGTGCAAATAACTCTTTTAATTAGTGTTAAGCGACATTTACAAAGAAATAGAGATTTTTTAAAACCAATTGATAAAAAATAACTCATTCAAAAGTAAAGCGATATGTTAATGTTTTAATCATGTTTTTTTTATTTGTTTTAATTTAAATACTATGATACTCGTACCATACCCATTAACATACAGGTATAAAAAAATACTCGTACCCATTTCTCGCAGATATTCATTCACAATATCAATTTTCTATCTATTGCAGGTTTTATCCACATATACATATGAATACAAATCTTTTTGACATCACTCGTAGTGCCACGTAACACTCTTACAAGATTTACTTTTATAACTATTTTAACATATTTTTTAACACTTCAATATAAATTTTATGAATAGATTTTTATTTCAATAATTATTTTTTAATTATATTTTTTTATTATCATATAAAGAATTGAAACACGTCATGTGTTTCCATTATTGATAAATTATAATTTATGGTCAGAAAAAGAGTTGAAAATTTTATAATTGATTAATTTCTTCAGTAAAAATAATATTTAAATAATTAATTTACATTCAATTCGATTTGAATCAATTATAAGGTGTCAAACCATGAAAAAATCAAATAGAAGTACTAGAAAAAATATCAAAATTAATCAATCTTTTTTATTTTAATAAATATTAACTTTGTCCGTTTTCAACAATTTAAATATTGTAGAACATATCTAAATTACATTTTACTAGCACACACGTAGTCGTTGTCGCGTCTACATACATAAGCGTTGTCGCGCCTGTATGTACGCATTTTTTAAATATGCATGATATTATATTAGTAGATGATGATGTAATTTCTTTAAGTTAATATATAAAATAAAATTATATTTATTAAAAATAAAGTGAAATATATAAGAAAAGATGAAAGAATAACTATTGATAAATAGAAAAAAAAAAAACAAATATAAACGATTTTATAAAAATGTTTGTAAAAGTAATAGTCAATTTTAAAAATTTAATAAATAATTATATTTTAAAGAATAAAATTAAATATGGACACAAAATAGAGAATCCTCATATCTATCTGTATCCATTAATAATGTAAATGTTTTTAATATTGTTTTTAACTATGTTTACCCATATAATACAATCAACCTATTTTATTTTATGATTTATATTCACATAGCACCCTTAAAAGATTTATTTTTATAATTATTTTTTATTAACATACTTTTTAACACTTCAGTATATATTTTAGTAATAGATTTTAATTTTAATAATTATCTTTTAATTATATATTTTTTATTGTCGTATAAAAAAGTGGAAACTGCATGTAATGTGTTTTCGTTATTGATAAATTATAATTCATGGTTACAAAATATATAATTGTTTATTTTCTTCAGTAAAAATAATATATTTAAAATACAATTTCGTCGGTTCTCATTATTAGAGTTGTTATTGCATGGTGTGGTGTGCAGTTTTTTGTTGGCATCGTACAGAATATCGATTCTATAAATTTATACTGATACTATGTTATTTTGTTGATATATTTTTTTAAAAAATATTTAAATTTAATGTGAAATTAAGAATTTAATTAATATATAGAGACTATAATTAATATATATATAGAGAGAGAGGGAGAAATTAGTAATTTAAATCCAGGCTTATCAATGAATAATAAATATATTCCTGATATTTGATGAAGTGATGACACGTCTAAATAAATTAAGATTTTGAAAGACAAGTTACACTTGGTTTGGATTTTAGTCTTTTTACCACAAGAGAAAAAAAAAAAGGACATTACATAGAGTGCAAATGATTTTTTAAACTAAAATATAGTATTGATGGTTCAATTGATAGATACAAAATTTGAAAATAATAGGAAAAAATTATACATAACATGTTAGGTTTAATTTCACAAACATTTTCTTAACTAATGACTAAACTTACTTCTGTAGAGATTTTATAGGCAATTATTGCTGCAAAAACTTGAAGTTTACAACAGTTAAATATTAACAATGTATCCTTAAATGGTGAGGTATTTAAAAAAGTATATGAATACTGCCTTTTAATGATGTTGCAATTAATATATCTCATGAAACTGAACGCTTAATTGAAATACAATATGCTATATTAAAATGCCAGCATTAGTGTAATAATTTTATTTATTTGTAGGTTCACAAATGCTTTTACAATTTTCTTGCATGCCTTTGACAGAAAGACTTTATCCTTTTCATACCCTCTCCAAGGGCACATGGATCAGCTGCAAAGGTAATACGAAGCCAATCTTTTAGCCCAACTGCAGTTCCTGCAAAGAATTCAAGCTTTTCTTTGTTACAAAATTCATTTTTCAAAGTTTGTTCAGAGTCATACCAAAATGAAAGTTAATTTTCACCTTATAAACTGGTTCTGTGAGAATGAATTAAACTGAAACTCACTTCCTATTAAACTTTGAAATTTGAAGCCTTTCAATACTAAATTTATTTTTCTGTATAAATGAATTGACTCCAAAATAGGAGATGCAAGATTTGCAAGAGTACCTGGAAGAATGATTACAGATTCCTCCTTTGCAAGTTTGAAACAGAAGTCTATATCATCACTTATATCTTCTAGGAGTGAAAGGTTTAGTTTCACCTGCATTTTATTCAAGAACACATAATAAATGAGTTCCACTGTTCAGACATTTATTCTCTTCCCAAAGAACCATAAATTGATAAAAATCCTCAGTTTCTCACCATCATAGCCATGGACCCTTCTGGTCTGTAAGGGCAAACAATGCATGGAATATCCTTTATCTCTGTACAACATATATCTGCAGTATGCCTCAAATTGTCAATGGTTTTATTGAAGAAAATCTCTTCAGTATTTGCAATTATCTGAGGTACAGCTGCCTGTAAAACCAGAAACGTCAAGAAATAAGTAACAGATGAATGCATGGCATGCAAGAAAACTCTGCTTAACCAAGAAATTCTGATGAAATGCTGACATATATCAGTAGCACCAAACCAAATCACTTGAATTTGATCAGCTAACATAGCTAGCAGCCACCAGTGAATACTAGTCTAGTCTTTCATCAGTTAAAACATGTCTCTGCAACAATGGTTCAGTCTAGAAATAAATCTAGAGCAGAATGGACATTTATTTTTTCATATTTTCAATTTAAGCTATGAAAATTTTGAGTTTAAACTTCATTTTCCTTTCATCGTTTTATATTTTTTACTTTTGCATTTCAGGTGGTAGTATCAAAGCTTTAAATGTGATAGAGTTCCCTTGATTTGAACATTGCTGTTAGCCAAACCATAGAAGCCATGCATCCATTTATGTATTGAAAATGAAAATAAGTGTGCAAGAGAAAACTTTAAAACCTGGATGAAAGTGGGTGGGCCTCCCAGAAGATCAAAATACTTTTTAATACGCTCAACTACCTGCATAGGAAACATATGGTTTAGGAAATCACATAAGGATAGTTGAATAATGTTGAGTTCGAATTAGCAATAACAAGAAAACACAAGAATAGGAATAGAAGGAAGCAACTTTTATTTACCGGAAGGTTCTAGAAACAAAGTATGTCTGCAAACAGAGTGTATCTACCATACATATAAAGCTTTATATCAAGATAGTTAAGCCTAAAACATCAATTAATATATGCATTAGATGGTCTATGTAAACTTAACATTACTAGAAACTCTTAGTAGACAACCTTTTGTGCTCTTCACCAAACCCATGATTTAAGAATCAATCATCACAATTCTCCACCTTGACTCCAAATCATGGAAGACCTTCATCATCACTTTCTTTTATCCTCAAATAAAAAAATAATCCGCTCCAGACATTATTTAAATCTCGATCTTGGCAAAATATTTATAAACACATCCACAGGGTTCCCTCCCAAGACTACCTTCATGATCATGACCTCACCAGACTCAAATGACTTATGTCACAAAGTGCAATCGATATAATGATATGTTGGATGTATGACACTTAGAAGCTTAGGTAATTAAGAGCTTTGAATGACACCCTAAAGTTGTACCCACAAGCTTAGACTCATGCAGCCTAAACCTTTCTACCACCTTCTTCAATTTTCCTTGCTGAGATAGACAACTCTCCAACCCTATGAATCCTGCATATTTTCATCCCAAGAATTCGCCTAGTAGGACCAAAATTCTTCATTTCAAATTCTAAGCTTAATTTTTATTAGAACTCCTTTATCTCATTTTTATATTGGCTTACTATAAGGATGTTGTCTACATATAAGAGCAAAAAGAACACACACCTTTCTTCTATTTTCGAAACATAGACATATCATAACTACTCCTCTGGAATTCTATCGCGTTCAGGGAAGTCATTGAATTTTGAACCATTGTCTTAGAGTCTGTTTCAAGCCATATAGGTTTTTCTACAATAGACACAACCTTGATTGATCTTCCATAAATCCATGAGGTTGTTGCATGTATACAGTCTCTAGAAGATTCCATGCAGAAAAGTTGTCTACATGTCCAATTGTTCCAACACCAAATTGAATTTGTTAACATTTGACATCAAAATCCTTTCTGAAGAGTGTTTTACCACAAGTGAGAAGATTTATAGTCTACTTCACTTATGTAAAACTTTTCGCCACCAGTCTCAAATTAAAATTGCTTCTCCACATCTAGTATTTCCTCCTTCTTCATGAATACCCGCTTACATCCTACCACCTTTTGATTCCTAGGTAGATTAACATGCGTCCATGTATGGTTCTTCTTCAGAGGTTCATTCTCCTCCTCCATGGCAACCTTCCATTGTTGAACTTTTAAACCTTTTATAGCCGTTTTGAAGCTTCTAGGCTTTGAACATTCTATCCTTTTAGTTATAGTCAAAGGATAACGAATAAAATATGCATATCTAAATCTCATTGTGGGTTTGATTATCCTTTTCTCCCTATCACGCGTCAATTGATAGTTGGAATCCACATCAGTACGCTCAAACCTTCTTAAGTAAGAGGAAGAAGGGTGGTTTTCATCGTGTGATGCTTCATCGTCTGACCCCTTTAGACAATATAATCCATCACTAGAAGGCTTCACCTTAACGTGCACTTTCTCCTTGCCTTTCTTTGATCGTTGCACATCATTATCATTCAAGCCTCATCAAATGTAACGTCCCTGCTAATGAACCATTTGGCCTCCCCAGGTTCCAACCATCTATAGCTTGTACCCCTTCACTCCTATATCCAATGAAGATACACTTTTCTCAACCCATGCTTCCAATTTTGTCTTTTTTGGACACATGTTTACCAATCTCAAATTTCGATCTATGAGACTTTCCAAGTGCGAGTGATCACAAACTCCAACTCCTTCAAGCAGGTTTTGCTTGCCCAGCTCACTCAAACCCCTCTCACTGATGTCCCAACCTTCGGTGCCAGAACTTTGGCTTATATTGCATCGTCTAACAAGCCATAGATGCACGTGTGATCACTATTGAACTGTCTAATATGTAAAGGTTGTTCTTTTTCACCCCAATAGACACTCCTTTTAGAATCTTTATCATACTTTGTTCAATCTTGGTTGCCAAACCCATAAGATCAAACATGTTGATTGAAAAAATATTTTTCTGGAACATACCTTACTTCTTGCAACAGCATCTCCCTGCAATATCTTTAACTTGATTGACCACATGCATTGCACCTCCTTACAGGCTTCGTTGTCCCTAGAAAAATCACTCCTCCTTTTTTCAGTTTCATGGTCCTAAAGAGCTCCTTCATAGGACACATGTGATAAAGTCATCTTGAGTCCATGACTTAGAGCCTCTATGTTTCTGACACAAACAATACCAACATCCCAACCCAACAAACTCGTAGCTATTAGATCATACCCTTCTCGTACGTCTGTTTTATCCACCCTATTATTAGATGAATACTTTCTTGGCTTCTTCCATTTCCACTCTTTCTTCTTCTTACTCATTGATTTTGGGACATTTAAACTCTTCTTCTTCCTACACATAACATTACTAGACGCTCCCATAATAGACGGTCAAACACAATTTGAAAGTCAATTATCACAAATATATGATGAACAATGGTGAATTTAGAAGTAGAAGCATTTCTTTTTTAGTTTTGAAAATGTTTATATTAAGTAATAGTCAAGTTGTGCTCTATGGCCCGGTCAGTGGCCAAGACAACAGGAACGAATCGTGGAGATTTCGAATAAGGTTTCCACAGATGTTATCGAGTACCCCGACAACATTTCACTCAGTTTTTTAGTGTCGTCAGCTCAATTAAGATGGACCTCCCCAGTTGACTTCTGTTGGACTGTCCATAGGATTTCATCATGACCTTTTATACAAGTCATGTGACCTGGCCGGTTGGTCCTCACTAACCGGGCGGGACATCTCCAGTTAACGTTAGTTGAACTGTTCATAAGATTCATTATAGTCCTTTATACAAATTATGTGATTAGAGCGGTCCATCCTCATTTACAGAATGAGGTCTGAAAACCAACTAATTGTCTAATTGACGTAAACATATTAGTAATCGGGACTAAGAATGATTGGACCATGATTAGGCCAACCCTAATTACGAGCCCATGAGAAAAACTATAAATATAGGTCAAAGATATGGTTGTTGAAACTTTTGTCTGACATTAATTATAATCTTTACTACTTTGACCGATCGATCTTGTGCTGACTTTAAAATCGGAGTACCTTTAACGGGTACCCCAATCATTTGACAATTAGGAGCAATGGACGGAGAGCAAGATAGGAGATTTAAAAGATTTGAAAATTGTTTAAGTGGATAGGAGATTTAAAAGATTTGAAAATCGTTTAAGTGGACGTTGGACCCACACCCGAAACACAAGTATTGAAACTTCAATGTAGATTAGTACTAAAGAACGAAGCAATAAAAAAGGAAATAATTAACGGTAGTTCAACATGTATAAAATAAAGCACTACAGAGATCATCAACAAACATACTGAAAAAATGTTCATTTCCATCCCTAAGACCATTAATCACATATCGGTTATAAGATGAGTTAAAGATCTTCTCACATTAACTAATGTATTTGTTTCTAATTGAGGTGTGATTATTCAAGTAGCATGGCATCAATGATCCAAGACTCATCAAAAGATTAAAAGGTGAGCCAAGACACGAACCTTTGGTTCTCTAAAAGTGCCAGATGGATCATTTGTTACGAACCAACCAAGCCTCCATCCAGGAACTATCCATCTCTTAGACAGTGAGCCAAGAGTGAGAACAGGAACAACGGAGCCAAACACTCCCATTGGCACAAATGGCTTTGCCCCAAATGCAAGATGGCCATATACTTCATCAGAAATCACAATTGTTCCAACCCGTTTTGCAGTTTCAGCAATCTTAGTCCAATACACAAACAATTCAACAACTCCAGTTAATACTGTTAACTTTCAGAAACATAATCTCAAAAGAAACCTATTATGTTAGGCAACTAAGAAAGAACAAACCTTTTCCAAATGATGGTAACTGTACACATTCCCACAAGGATTCCCAGGGTTTATGATCACCAATCCAACCGTGTTCTGATCAGCAAGAGCTTCAACAGCATCTAGATCAACCTCCCAACCTTTCTCTGGAAGCAGATCGTAATGCCTCACTTCAACCCCTCTAAATGCAGTACTGAGTTCATAGATTGGGAAGCCTGGTCTTGGAAGCAAGATGTTTGCACCTGGGCGAGCAAGCATCGCCAGTGAAACATCAATGGCTTGAGTGCATCCACATGTGATGAAAACATCATCACTTGATAACTTGTAAGGAAGGTCACGAGATAGATATTCAGCAATTGCTCTGTCACCATCAAGAAAGTAACTTTAGATGGTATTCAATTTTAGAATAAGGTAGTATAAATATAGATAGACGAAACAACATAAACAACCACATGACTTTGTTTCTTAGTTACTTACAGAACTTCATATGAACTGCAGAAAAAAAAAATGCATTGAAGAAAAATTGTTGGGCAGTTTAAAGTTCAGTGACAACCAAAAGAACACGTTTAGTACAATGAAACCATGTTTGTTGAATGAAACTGATCCTGGTCTAATTGAACTCGCTATTTACCAGCAGAAAAAATGTTGAAAAAATAGTTTCAGATATTGAATATGATAAACATGGAAAAAAAAAAGGGACAAAATCTGAAAAAAGCTAATGGCCTCTAGTGTAATAATAGTACCCAAAAAACGATTTTACCGAACCACATGACCAAATGCAAAATCATAAAGAAAACGCCAAGAACAAATGCCATACAATTTCACACTGGACAGAATTTCATGCAAACCTGAGAACAGTGAGCCAAAGTCAGAACCTACCAAAACGATCATCAATATCGACATAGCATAAAAATAGTAATTCTCTAAAAGTGGACTAATTAAAAAGGAAAATGTTATGCCTAAACACTTTTAGAAAAAGAAAATCAAAGAAATAAAATAAACCTTCTCATGAAGTAAAATTAGTTTTTGTGCATAAGTTTTTATTTTTAACTTATATATAATATGAAAATTTGGATTCTCCACTTGTTATTGTGTCGCTGCTCCTTAAAATACACAGAAATATCAGTACAGAAACGCTCCAAGACCAAAAACTCAGTGGAGATGAAGAAACTCATTATGAAGAAGTCTGTCTCTAGAATAAATTTGGGACAGGCAAATTAAGATTCTCAAAACAACAAAATCAAGGCTAAACAACAATTTTGAAAGACTCAATACAGTTGCGTAAAAGTTTTGGATAACCAAATTGAGCATTCTCTCAAACATGAACAGGGCTAGAGTGAAAATTTTGAAATCCCAAAAGAGAGAGGCAAAAAAACATAGACATTACATTCTAGCTTGGGGAAGACCAGCAGTGGGAGCATAGCCATGAAACTTGTGAGAGTGAAGAGAGTCAGCAACAGCTTCTTCAACAACCTTAGGTGTGTGGAATAATGTGGTGAGAGTTGGGTCACCCATACCCAGAGAAATAACTCTCTTGTTTCCACCATCCAAATTGACATCAATGTTTTCCATTATAAGGCTGAGAATGCCCTTAATGGTGATGGTGGAAGTTGCTCTGGTTTCATTCTGGTGATGGATGACGTTGCTGCTGTTGTTGTTCATAGCCACAGCCCCAGTTTCCATGCTCTGAAGCCTCTGCCTAATTCGGATTTGTGAAGGCCCAGTGGAGAATTCTGAGTTTGGTTTCGCCCCACACCACACGTTATGTTGTTTCTGCGCATGGAAACAAAGTTTTTGGCGGTTTATATAGTTGCGTGACTGTCTATGAACCACCTTGTTACGTGTCAAAATATACCTTAATGGTTTTGTCTCACAAATTATGTGGAAGAAACCTAATCATCTTGGCTAACACGTGAACCTGACATTTCATATTTATTTACTCTTTAATTTTTAATATGATCATACATACTAAAAATAATTTTTATTAAAAATTGAATTTTAAATCCAAAGAAATTTTATTAAATTAATTTATAATATAAAATTTGGATATTCATCTTAAATTTAATTGATATAGGATTTTTAGTACCTATTTCACATTCGTACATATATATTGTAAGTGTAAGACTAGATAATAATAATTTAATAAGAAATAACATGATAGATTTAGTAATCTACAAATTTTATTAAGATAATTTTCGAATAACTCTCATAATATATTAAAAAATGAATTTACAGTTAAGTTAATCCTATAAAACGGAATTATATAATGAGATTTGTATTTTATATATTATAAATTTATCAACCTATTAAAAAATAATTTATTTATAATTTTTCATTTTATAATTATGAATGTGTTATATGATGCTATTCTTGTTATGGAGATTTGTATGGAAAATAGTTTTTTTTTTCTTCTAAAATTAGGTTGGGATGTAATTTTCTGGAGTGTGTGAGGCTTTTTAGAATTTCTCCATTATGTGTTGACATTTAAATTTTTATTGAAATAAAATAAGAAAGGTTTGCTTTATTTTGAATTTAAGGTGTCTAGTAATAGGTATATTGATATCCTTGTTAGTACTAAGTTTGCTAATAAATTAGATTTTCTTTTTTAAGTTTCATATTTAACCCCTATTGCAAGGTTGAATGTTTTTGGACGAGTTGTGTTATCTTTTAGCATAGGTTTGATTTAGCATAGGTTTCATTTGACCTACCTATGCCAGTTAGGTTTTCTCTTTTTCTTTCTTTATATATGTGCATATCACAAATGATGGTTGAAGTTTTGGGATATCAACTTGATGGGGAAGTCACACACATGGTTTTGAAAAATTGAATCTTAATTATTTTTGTTTTTATGTTAACTTAGAGGAAGATACCTCTTTGGTCATGTTTCATTATTGTCTACCTTATTTTTGTTAATCTCATTCATGTTTTCACTTTTTTAAAAAAATGATGTTTCTTTTTTAACAAAAACTACTTATCAAAAATATATTTCTCTTACGCTTTTTTTTTTATTAAGAAAAATAAAGAAGTGTTTAGGTTTCGTGAATTTTTTTTAATTTTGAGTTTGATCCTTAAGAAAATACGATAAATACTATTCTTAGTCTTTAAATGTGTCAATAGGTGTCGATTAAGCCTCTAAAAGAACAATTTTTTTCATTTAATATCTGAAAGAGTGTACATGTATGTGACAATTACATTCTTTGATTAAGTTTCATAAGATCCTTTTTATGTTAAACTTAATGATCAAATTAATACTATATTGTATTCTTAAAATTAATTTGACATTAAATTATAAAGTTTAGAAACCAAATTGTCACTTAGCTACATAACGTAATAATCATATCTTAGCATATTCGGCAACTAACACAGAATTTTAATTCTTTCCTGAATTAAATTCTCACATTTTTATACCTTCAAGAACAAAAGAGACACTTATCTAAAAATAATAATTTGAATCCCCTCAAATTGTAAAATAATTCTTAACTCTAGTTGCTGATCATGTAGGTAGTAAAGAGGCAGGTTTCATAACACGCTACCCTTTTAGGAAAATATTGGCTTTTTTTTTTCCATTAATGGGATCATAACATGTTAGAGTTTTGTAATATATATATATATATATATATATATATATATATATATATATATATATATATATATATATTTATAAAATAATGAATGTGAGTTTTTCATTAGATAGTATTAATGTCATTCCTTAAATTTTGTTGTTAGAATCGGCAAATAACATCTAAAAAGAATGCATTGTATTAGTAGATATCAATTCATTAACTTTAAATGACGATAATGTTGATTTAATAGAAGTGACCATATTAAATTTTAAAAAAATATATATAAATCGCATTGAGTAAAAACAAATAGAAACATACTTAATCATTACTATAAATATATAGATAAAAATGCTATTAAACTTATATATAATATAATATAATTTGACGGATCTTGTTAATATTTTTTAAAGATTGAAATAATATTTTTAAACTAAATATAATTTTAATGTTTAATCTTCCTAAAGTAAATGAAGGTAACGTGAATGAAATTTTATTCCTCTCACGTGTGTTGTTACATCATCACACCTTTGTTCATAAATGAAAGATAAAAAAAAAAAGTAAACATTTTTTAATCACCAACATTGACTATTACAAAATATTTTTTTTGAAATTGAAAGTTTTGAATCCTCTAACCACGTTGAGATAACCAAGACTACTTCATTCCTATTAAGATTGGTCCTAACATATATATTATTAATTAAAAAGTTGAATTAATTTTTAATATTTTAATATTTCCTAAACAACTTCTGATTTGAGTTGGAACATTGATCACATTATCTAGAATAATTGATTAGAGGAAATTTACAATTTGATGAGTGAAAGACTTTCTAAATATTTCAATATTCAAAAGGATAACATAAACAATTATACCATATGGATTGAATTTTAAATTCAATTTAATTATTTTTCGAGATTATTGCTCTTTTGTTACACGTGAGTAACTTAAATTTGTACACAGTTCAATAATGCACAAGTAATAACTATCACACAACGCTAAATGCCAAAAACGTCACCAGCTACAACTAAATAATAAAAAAAGAAACAGATTGTGTGGCATTGCCATCCAAAAGCGGAGGCATTATTTGAGATATTTAAAAAAGAAAGCAAATTATAAAGTTTAAATAGGTTTTAATTTTTGTAAATTTTGTTTATTTTAATTTTAATTTTTTAAGGTTTTAATTTTTGTAAATTATGATTAATTTGGTTTCTTTAGATGTCGTTTAAATTGTTAACATGAGATAAACAATAATTGTCATGTGTCATTTTGTGGTTTTCTTAATTTTTTTAATTATTTTTAATTTTTCAATTTTAAAAAAGTTGTTCACATGTCAAACTAGTGTTAGGTCATGATCATTACCACATATCAGTGTCTCGTGACTTATATTTAATTCAGTCTCAACTTTCATTAATTTTGTTCAACTTAGTCATAATTTTCATTATTTTTGTTCAATTCAGTTTCAATTTTGTCCCTCTCCAAATTTACCAAATTTAATTTTTATATAAATGTTACACAAGTTTTTATTTTTATTAAAATTTAAATTTAATTAAATATTTCGTTCATTATTTTTAAACCAAACATACTTATATTCTTGGAAAGAAATTATTAGATTTATGTTTGATGTTAGTTAGACCTAAAAATTAGGTTTAGAGTTGGTTTTAAAATAAAGAAAAATTTTCCTACTAACTTTAAAAATAATAAAGAATTTTTCTTCTAATTTTAAAAATAATGAAGAACTTTCCTTCTAATTTTAAAAATAATGAACAACTTTCCTTCTAATTTAAAAATAATTAAGAATTTTTCTTATTATTTAAAAAATAATAAATAATTTTCATTCTAATTTTAAAAATAATGAAGAGTTTTTCTTCTAATTTTTAGAAATAATTAATAATTTTCCTTATCATTTAAAAAAATAATGAAGAATTTTTCTTCTAATTTTAAAAACAATGAAGAATTTTTCTTGTAGTTTTGAACTAACTTTAATCTTATTTTTTTATGTGTGGCAAAAAGCAAACATAAATCTAATAATTTCCTTTCAAAATTATAGATGGGTTTGATATAAAAATAATGAAAGAAATATTTAATATAAATGTGAATTTTAATAAAAATAAAAAATTTAGTGTAACATTTATATAAAAATTAAATTTGGTCAATTTGGAGAGAGACAAAATTGGAACTGAATTGAACAAAAATAATGAAAATTATGACTAAATTAAACAAAAATAATGAAAATTAGGACTAAATTGAATATAAGTCATTGAGACACTGACATGTGACAATGATACCAACTTGACAAGTGACACTCTGGATTGACATGTGCAATGAAATTGTCACGTGTCATAATATTGACTTGATACGTGGATAATTTTTTTAAGATTAAAAAAATTAGAAAAATAAACCACAAAGTTATACGTAACAGTTGGTGTTCACCTTTGTTAACAATTTAAACGACGTATTTAAAAATGATCAAATTGACTACAATTTACAAAAATTAGGACTTTTTTGAACATTTTAAAAAAATGAGGACCAAAGTGAATAAAATTTACGAAAATTGGAACCAATGATGTATTTAAGCCTTGCATAAAAATAAGTTATGCCTTTTCTTTTTACAAAATGCATAAGTGAGAATTTTATTTTTCTGTCTTTTTATATATATTTTTTTTTTCTATATTCATACTACTTTTAGACATCGTATATTATTTTGGTATAAATATATGTTTTTCGTCCTCAAACTCTTAATGAATTTTAAAATTAGTCCATATACAAAATTATTTACATGTTATATGACACATGATGGAATTATTTGCATTGATTTAATTAAAAATTGAATTCAAAAACCTATTAACCTAACCCTAAATATATTGTTATATATGTTAATATATTGTTATATCTTGAGCTTATCTTATTTATTGTCATACCAACTCGGAGATTAAGTTTTTGATGAAGTTCACAATGATGATAACTTACAAATCGGTCTCAATCATGACAACCACAAAATACTAAATGCCCTAAAAACACGGATAAACCAATAAAAGATTAACCTTATACACAAGGTACAAGAAAAAACTCAGGTGAAAAATTACGAAGTACGAGTGATATTCTCAAGCAAAGTATCAAAGTCATGGTTAAGAATGTGAAATCTTTTTGAGAATTTCTATGAGAAAATTTGTAAAAGGGTTTGAGAAAAACTCTAGTTAGGAAAGACAAGGTTCTTAAGTTTGTCTATTGTGACTCCCTTCTCTTTCCTAGTAGTCTACTTAGTTAACCTTCAACAATATTTTGCTCTCAAAAACTATTATGCACCGCATAGCTAGCGATTTGGGTGGTACCAGTGTCAACTTACACCATCCTTCATTAAAAGCCCAAAGCTTCACCAAATTCATCTTAAGAGGAAAAGGGAATTACCTGCTACTAGTGCTTGACAAGACAACACTTTGACAAAGAACACAACAAGGAGGATCACTACTTGATCTAAACTTCAAACATGAAATACGAGAAGAGTCTCGAATATGAAAAAAGGTATCAAAAAAAAGAGTTGCACGACAATACAACATACGGGTAAAAGAACGAGCTTAAGCTCGGAGAAGTGAGAAGAGATAATGAGCAAAGACAATGAGCAATACATTTGACTAGAGTACATAGGGAGGACTAGGAAGAGATCAATCTAGATTCTCGGTCAAAAATTAAAGACCCAGCCTAAGCACTAAAAGTTTGTACTCATAATTCAAATTAGGAAGCATGATAATGTTAGCCACATAAGAAATTTTTTTTTCAAACGAGAAATAAAATTTGACAATTATTAGATAGATGATCAACAATTATACTCTGTAAGTCAAAATTGGATTATTCCATTGGTAATTGTTTGAAGGACAAGTTCAAACCACAAAAATCTGGGAACTCAGCACATATAAACAAGAAATCAGCTAAGGTAGATTTTATACGAGAAGTACGGGATGAGGCTCATGGAATCATAAATACCATAAATAACACATTGCCGAGCTGGATATAAAATGGGATGAGGCCCGTGGCATCATAAATACTTCAAACATTTAACTTTTACTTTATTGTTTTGTAGTATATTGATGCAAATAAGTGCGTATTGATGCAAATAAGTGCGTATTGTTTTAAGGAGACACCACGTACACTTTATGTTTCATGAATAATGTTTGAATATGCGACTACTCAGTAAATTTGAGCCCAATGTATGAATATACGACTACTTGGTAAATCTGAGCCCAGCGTCCGAACTTGCGACTTCTCGATAAATTCATGCCCAATGTATGAATATGTGATTACTTAGTAAATTCGAGTCTAGTGTCTGAATATGTGAGTACTCGATAAATTTGAGCATGTGCGTCAAAATATGTGACTACTCAGTAAATCTGAGCATGAATGTCCAATCATGGACCTACATGGAAAATACTCCAAGTATCTTATGAGTGTACGACCATGGACCCACTTAGAAAACACTACAAGTACCTTATGAGTGTCTGATTATGGACTTACTCTAAAAAACTATAAATTAAGTGTCTTAAAACATGACAATATAAGTGCCCAAGTATAACCCGACCTTGAGCTAAAAGCAACATATAAATCGTCCAAGAGCTAAAAGTAGCATATAAAACCAATAACAAAGAGCTAAAAATAACAAAATTTTTCATTTCATAACTTGGTCGACCTGCAAAAGTTATTAACTTTTGAGCTCAAGGGGCTTATGTAGATACCCGACCCAAAACATATTATTGTTAGACTCAAAACGGTATAATAAGCATGAGATTCAAGTATGAGATTTATATGAAATATTAACAACCCTAAAATTAGGGAAAGATGATATTTATGATAATATAAACACAGTCCAAGTTATAATAAACAAAATCCAATTATTATATATGTTAATCTGTTGTTATATCTTGAGCTTATATTATTTGTTGTCATACTAACAAGCCATGTAAGCTTATAAATACGCCCTATCACATGGAGTAATATAACTAATACACATTGTATATTCAAATATCTTATACTGACTTGAGTGTTAGAGTCATTCCAAGTGAACTTCCCCTTTTCAGTGATCAAGAGCTCAAATACATGTCGGCATCAGGCTCCTTCCACCTCTGATCAATCCAGAAAAATTATGGTAAGAACATACTAATGATACCATTAATAAGTTAGTTTAAGTGAAAATTATTTAAACTTTTTAATATTTTGAATTTAAATAATATAAATTTTAAAAAATAATTAAAAGAGGAAGAATTTATTAAAATACCAACAACATTCTTCAAATTTAAGTCATATCACAACTGCATCCAACCAACAACATAAGTAAAAAAAAAACATTAAATTGAAAAATTAAAATCCGTTTCTGTTCCAAACTTTGATATATTTTGGTCTCCAAACTTAAAAAATGAATGAGTATAGTCATTTTATAATCCAATTGCGCTAACTTCTTTTTAGGTGTTAAATGGTGTTCAAGGCTGACATTTGAGTTGTTTACACAATTTATCATATTCTAACTCAAATGCCAACATAGAACAATGTTTAACAAGTAAAGAAAAGTTAACGTCGTTGGGTTAAAATGATTATATCCATTTATTTTTAAAGTTTTAGGGCCAAAATATATCAAAATTTAGAATAAAGACGAATTCTAATTTTGTGTCTAAATTTAAGAACTAAAACATATTTAACCTTAAAAAAATATAAATCAGAGCACTATAATTCTAATTATAACGTTGATTTATAGTTTTATTTTAAACTACGAATGAAATTTTATTAAAAAAAATATTAATAAAACAAAATTTATCAATAAATTTTACTGATGAATTTTAAAATTTTAATCGCCAATGAAAAAAGTTATTTATAACGAATTGGTTGATAATTTAGAATATTTATTATTGTAAGTAAAATAGACATTAAATTTTATGCTTTACTCTTTAATCATCTTGTAGTAAAATATGTTAGTAAGTTAATTAATAATTAAATTTTTTAAAAATTCGTCAATAATAATTTCTTTTAAATTCATCGATAATTTAATATTTTAAAAATTTATCACTAAAATCATAAATTTTTAAAATTTCGTGAATAAATAAATTTATTAATAAACATTTTATCTACAACTTTTTGATCATCAATAATTTTAACTTATGGACATATTTTTGCGATTATAATACATTTTGTTCATCAATAGAATAAGTTTTCTAATATACTCTTGATTTTCTTATTTATCCTTGTTTAATCTTTCTCAATAACTTAGAATATGTAGAGATTTGTTAGTTTGGATGTACATAGCATGTCGTAGATTAGATGGAAAAGGAAATATTAATATTTCTTTCTTTGGACCAAAAGGTTGAATTAGTTGAAATCCACGTAAATTGGTTCCAATATGAACAAGGACAAAAAGGTTACTTAATAACGTATTCTCTGCACTAAAACTAAGCTTATCGTTATCGTATCCCTAAACAAAAAATACACGTTTCATTATAAAAATATTTACGATATATAATAAGCACATGCAGATTAAATATTCAAATATTGTTCCGTAGGACTTCTAGGTACAGGTACCGGATATATTTATATATATTCACTTTTACATTCTTTCAAAATATTAACTAAATAATTTTTTATAAAAAATTGCAGTAAAATATATGATATTAATAGTTATAAATAAATGAAATTTCATAATAATTACAGTATTTATTATTTTTATTTTGAAAAATGTTGAAAAGAGAAATACTTCAAAGATTTTAATACACTTGATAGATATCAAATGAGTTGAATATTAAAAGAGAGAATAGAAAATTATGTAATTAAAAAATAGTTATTTAATGAAACGGAATTGAGAAGAAAACAACAGATAAGTTTTTGTTTTGTTTGTTACTTAAAGAAACAAGTTCAACGGATGAGAATTCAAAATTGATGATTATACTTTTCCACGTAACAAAAAAAAGAAAAAAAAAACAAATAAGACCAATGTATCTTATAAAGTATTTAATTTGAATTACGTTTCATGAATACCATATATCATTTAAAGAAAACCGTGTATAAGAAAAATAAATGTAACCTACGATGAACCTTGGGTCTTGTATCCGTGTCTGTCTGATACCGATAGTATATGATACTTTATTGATACTTATTGATGAAGTATGTATTTATGAAGTCGTAGTACACTACAAACAAATCTTTGAATATGACAAGTTTTAGTTACACAAAATAATTAGTCATTATATAGTAAACAATTTTTGTACTAATTTAAAAACTAAAATTATTGTCAATAGTTTCAAGAAATTATAATTGGTCTCTAAATTGATAATTAAAATAGTTATTATTATAAATTAGTTTCTAAATTGGTCACTAACATTAGCTACCAAAGTTTTAACTACCAAAATAATTGGTTTCTAAATTAGTCATTAACATTAGCCATAAAAGTTTTGGCTACCAAAATAATTAGTCTCTAAGTAGGGAATTGGTCTCTAACATATTTTTAATTACTAAAATTGGTCATCTTTTAAGAGTTTTCTTGTAGTAGTACTTTTATGATGACAATAATTTATATTTTTATGTTGACAACTTTCGTACATATAGTTTTAATTTGAATTCATACAATAACAATTATATATTTATTATGTTTTTAATAATTATTATACACTTTTCAATATTCATATATATCATCCATCATGTATCGTATCCTATTATTTAAAAAAATAAACGTATTGACATATCAGATACATGTCATATCCGATACACGTATTGTATCCGTGCATCATAGAATGTAACTGATACTATGATGAAGAGAAAGAAAGTATATTGGGATCTCGATGCATTTAACAAATATTGAATGAGTAAAATAATCGGAAGAGAGAATAAAGAATTATGTAAAAGAATCAAATTAAAAGTTTATTACTTTACTTAAAAAATTAAAAGCATTTTAATATGTACATTGTAATATACTTAATAGTCTTATTTTTTAAGAAATTAAAATTAAAGACAACTTAAACATATTTTATTCTTTCAATTTGGTGAGATCAAACGTTTATCATTAGGTTAATCCCTATAATTATTATTCAAGACATAACTCTTTTACTTTAAGTATAAGAGTCCAAACATCACAATTCGATTGTGACCTAGTTCTTTTGATCTCTAGTGACATAATTGATGTCACTTGTAATAAATTTTACAAAACAATTTATAAAAATAAATTATAATAAAACTCCAAACTCTAAAAAAGAAAAATATTTAAAATTCGATAATTAATGTAACGGAACTATGTAACTAAGTTAGGTATTTGTTTGGAGAGGGTGATTCAATACGAGTAAAAATAATTGAATAGGATTTTGTCACTTTTGTTGTGAGTTGTGAGTGTTCTGACACGGAACGTAAATAAAATTTAATACAACCTTTTAAGTTTCATAAGATAAGTTCGGTGATTCATCATATAATTCCTAAAGCTTGAAGGTGACCTGGTGGAAAGAGATAATCATATCGTGCAATTGTGCACCTAATTTTTGAACAAGATATAACTCAACTCATCCTTATCATTTAAAATTTAAAATTTGATCATATAAAGGTATTATATTAATATTAATTATGAATAAAGTTGTGGGATAGGGATGGATGTGAGAGAATTATCCTTCCTTTCTTTTTCTGCCTTTATAACTTTTTTATTCTTAATTTATAATTATTAAGAAAATTATATGATAAAGTAAACCAGAATACAGTAATTAACAGTAAATTTCCTTTACGTGACGAGTTTAAAGTGTATGTACAGTTAACATAAAAATAATTATAAATTATTATTGATATACATTATAAAAGATTTTTATATATAACTAATAATTGTAGTTGAATGACAAAAACCAAATATCTATTTAGTTCTTTTGTTTTACCTCTTAAAAATAAAGATAAATAGTAAAGATTTCTATCTAGTTCTCTTGTTTTACCTTTTAAAAATAAAGATAAATAGTAAATAATAGTATTGGTTTTTCAAAATGACCCTCAATTATTTTATTAATTAAAATACTAATTATAGATAAAAAATTTTATAATCGAGTTTTATTTTTATAAAATTTATCACTTTTTTATAAGTCTTTTATAATTTCTTTTTTATTTTCTTTTTAGATTTTTGATCTTATCCTGCATAAAATGAGAGACCATGGTTATCCTTGAAGAGAACTCTACACATTTAATTGATTAGAGTTAAGAACATATTAAAACAACATATGAGAGCTAGAGTTCTAGGAGTAGTTTTGAAGTTAGGAGTTTTCTACTCCATCTAAAGAAAATTTTTTATCTTTATAATTGTTTTGATATTGATATGCTTGATGATTTTGAATTAGTTTCATTGAATGTTAACTGGCTTGTTGTGAGTGGTATATTATTTGACGAAAAATCTTTGGTTGTTGGAGTTAGTGTGTAATACCCTAGGTGGATATTACTTGATAAAATAATTTTAAGAAAATATAGAATTCAAATAGTGCATAAGGTTCCCAAGTGCGGAAAAAATTTAAAATTTATATCGCGTGAAATAGAAATACACTTCAAAGGCTTTATTACAATCCATAATTCAAAAGCCAAATAAAGGAAAATTACAAAACGTTTGTAAATAAGACATAAAGTAAATTCCCATTGCTGGCCTCGCTCCTCTGCTATGCATCACCATCTTCACTTGGATTCACATATGCTCCCGTGTGACAAGTCACACGATCCTCGCCAAACACAAACCAAACAGGAAGGGTGAGCTGAAATAAACAATCATACATACATAATAAATAAAGAGAAAATCACCCACTCAAAGGATCTTAGCCATTTTCTTCTTCATATATTCATTTGTACCATTCCTCCCCATTCTCATAACCATAGAAGGATACTCACCCAACTTTGGTCTTAGGGATTATCATGCTTCCACGAACTTATCCGCTCGTAGTCTAACTCTACAAACCTCCCCACTTATAATCTCACCCTACGAATCTCCTCACTAGTAGTCCAACATGCGTGAACACTTATTATGAACCTCTCCGTTCATAACAGCCTCAGGTGTGAAATTATGATTTTTGTATTAGAATTGTAATTTTTTTTACTATACTAAAAATAAAATATTTACATACTTCTACTACACCAATTATTTTTCAAAAATCAATTATATAGTTATAATTTATGCTCTTTTAATGAGATAATTACAAAAATGAGCGTCTGTACTTTTAATTTAGAGATTATTATTTTAGATTCAAGACAATCAAATTTTATTAAGTAAAGGTGAGACTTGTAGAAACAGGCCCAGGTTCACACTCGAGCTTTGGCTCAGGCGGAGAGCTCTCGTTTTGAGCGAGGTACTACCTCACTCAGGCGAGAGGGGCTAGCCTTAGCGAGAACGCGTGAAGGTTTGAGGCATGTCGCTGCAGTTGTGGCCCAGGCGAGGGACCTCACCTTTGAGCAAGGGGTGGCCTCGCTCAAGCGAGGAGGGCTCTCCTAAGCGAGAAAGTGCAGAGAGCCAATGTTCCTGTTTGTCGAGCTCTCGCCTAGGCGAAAGGAGCTCGCCTGAACGAGAGACCTTCTCGCCTGAGCGAGACCTTTCTACTTGAGCGAGGAGCTGGGCAGAATGCGTTCTGTCCTATTTAATTCTCTGCTCTTGGATGAATGTCATATGTTTAGTTAGATTACTGTATTAAAGCATGTTTTGAGTGATGTTGCATGTATGGAATGGTTCATGGGATGAATATGATGAGTTTTGTATGATTTTGGCATGGAATATGAATGAAGGTTGGTTATAAGTGTTGGCATGAGTTTGGTATGCATGACAAGTACACTCTTGGTTGGTGAAACATGATTTGTATGTGGTTAGGGCGTAATTCCACGATAGTTTCGTGGTGGTGCCTCATTGGTTAGGGCGTAATTCCATGAGCCTCTGGGTGAGACCTCATGGTGGTGCCTCAATTGGTCGGGACGTAATTCCATGACCCTTGTTAGTGGGAGTTCATGGTGGTGCCCCATCTATATAATTTAGTAAGGTTTCAAGGTAAGGTTGCATCTTGACACTCTAAAGAGTCAGATAGTCTCACATAGAGTGTACTGACTCTAGTGGTGAGAGTAGCAGGAGGTCTGAAACTCATTAAGGGCTAACCTTGTCTGTGGGGGATGAAAGATTGTCACACTTAGCTCGGTAGAGTAGGGAAGTCCACCACAAGTGCAAGTATCCGCTGAATCCGACTAATTATATGTATCCGGATGAGTCGTGTCTGAATCTTAGTGTATTGTTTGAAAAGTCATAACATGATTGGTTGCAATATGCATCTTGGACTGTGAAATTGTATGTAACTGTATGATAAACTGATTTCTACTCTAACTTACCCTTTTGTTTGTTGTATGTTCTATTGAGTGATTTTCTCTTTTTGCAATGATCATCAACTTGTTGATGTGAGTAGATGTGAGAACTCCCCGTGATCATACAACTGTAAGGAGTAACATCTTTACTCCAGGACTTTGTTTTTATTACTATTAAAATAATATTTCATTTAATTATATTATATTTTAATTATATTATATTTTAATTAGGACGTTACACACATACAAATAAAAATAATAAAATATATAAAATAATATATGCGTATTAAAATATATGTGTGTGTGAGTTGGGGTTCTACTATACACATACGTAATATATAGTATATAAAATTAATCAACCTTTATATAATAAGTTTATTTATTTTTAGTTTTAACAAATGAGCTATTAACACGCTTATACGATTTTTTTATGTGAACAATTTAAATAATGTGGCAATTATTTATTTGATATTTTTTTTATATGATATTTTTTGATAACATTTATTTAGTGCATTTTTTATGATTTTTTTCTTAGTATATTAGCTAAATTTAACTAATTTTGATGTATCATGTTTTTACTTATTAATGTTTTAATGTGTTTTTTTAATTAAAGTCATTAAGTGATAATATACTATTAAATTAATAATATTTTATTATATTCAATCTCAACTAGTTTTTTTAAAGAGTTTTTTTATCTAGACATTATATGGTAAAATATTTACTAAATAAAAAAATCTAGTAACTAAACAATATTATAAATACTTTTTAAGTTCATCCTTTTAGTTTTAATACTCAAAAAACAATAAGCGCATAAATGACAAGAAACTAAATTATTAATCTTTAAAATGATAAAATTATTCAAATTGAATTAGAAATTAATTTTTAATTTTTAATATCATATACTAATTCTATTTATGAGTAAAAAAGCTAATTTAGTTATTATATAAACATTAATTTAATATCTGAATATATAGAATCAATTTAATTACATTACTATATAAAAAAAAATTGAGTGATCATAATATATAAATCATTACAATGTATGATATAACCATACTATGTTGAAATAAATTCAAAGATAATATTATGTATAAATTATTTAGATACGTTTTATACTCTTATATTACATAAAATACAGAATAATTTAAATATACTTTTTCTCTTAATTTTCATATTTTTTTAAAAATAAAACTATACAAAATTCTTAACTTCATAACAAATAATACTTCACATATAATAATGATCTTAAAAACATTTTTCTTAAATTTCTAGTAAAATTTTTCATAAAATTTAATCAATATATTAATCGCTAAATAAAAAATTATCATTTTTTTTTTACTTTTTTGTTTATCTACTTTTTACTTTAACTTTTAAATTTAATTCCAATAATGTTTTTAAATTTAATTCCAACAATTTAAAAATGAATGATCAATAATTAAAATTTTCTTTGTATTATAATTTAAATTATTTATAACACATCTAAAATATAAATATATTTATGATTGACTTTAATTTTAATTTAATTTTCATATATATATATATACTGGAGTCAATTATATAAAAATTATTTTATCAAGTACAAGTACAATGTAAACAATAAAATATTTTTAATTAATCATCATATCATTAGAGATATTATATTTATGAGTCAATGTCTAGTCACAAACAAAATCTGATTCTGGAAGCCTCTCATTGACGATAAAAGAAACGAACGCGGAAGCAGAGGCTGTGTCAGAAAGTTGTTATCTCGAGAAGACCCCATAACAGATACGGACAGTTGGAAGCTTGTTAGGTTTTGGTCTTAGTGAAGAGTTCAATGCATTTCTTTGTAGTTTTTTCGTACATTTATGGTAGTTTTTTGTACACTTCAAAAATTTCAACATCCAATGCACATAATTTAGAGTAATAATTTCATGCAAATTTTCTCTTTTGAAATCACATTATAAAATTTGAATTAAATTTAAATTTTATTTTTTAACATAAAATATAATATTAAAATTATAAATTAGTTATTCTAACGAATTTTGTTAATGGTTAAATATTTTATTTTATTTATTATTGAATTATTATCGAATCGACTATCAATATTTAATTTCACGTTCAAGATATATATACCTTGACATAAAAAATATACTAGAAATTATACATTAACTATAAATAAAGTTAATTTAATATATATATATATATATATATATATATATATATATATATATATATATATATATATGAATATTTCTTGATTTTCACTAGTTATTGTCATCTATGTGACTCCATTTACAAGTAGCGTTAGAATAAATGATCTCACATTTGTATCTATTGTCAATACATCCCACACTAAACAAAATCATAGTAACATTTCCTCTTTTGGAATAACTACTTCTTTATTCCATTCACATACATCTTTATTTACAATAAACATCACCAAGATCGTAAGCACAATCACAAGAAAAATAGCAAAAATACAATATATCATACATAGCTCCTTAATCACATTCTCATAAATCTTAAATCATCATAATGTCATATATGTATTTTACCATGATCCACACTCGTCTGATAGCATCAATCACCTATTATTTATTTCAAATTACATGTTAATAAGTCATCATTTATTTTCTATTACATTAACATAGCATTCAAATACAATATTTTCAATAATTATATCAAAAAGGTGAAAACCATTTCTCTAACTACAAACCTCTAAGATTCGAACGGTCAAAGTCAATGTTCACATGTTCCTGACCAACTTTAAAAATTTTAGCTCAATCCAATAGTTAGCAAATTAGGAATCAAAATTTTACTAAGGCTGCCTAGAACCCAAAATAGTGTGGCACCCAGTGCACTATGTAAGACCCATTGTAGGGACGTTACACACTACACCTAGCGGCCAACGCCAGATGCCCTAGTGCTCATAGTGAAGTGAGAGCCCGATGGTCCTAGAGTGGCATCTGACGCCCTTGACCACTAAAACCACTTACATGGGAGTGCCCAACAATACTATGACAACACCCAACGCTTTGGACCTCTGGTGCTCACTATCCAGGTTCCAACAAATGACACACAAGTTATAACATTATCTGCACAACAAATTATAATATTCTAGCATCACACGCATATTAAAACTCATCACATATCAATATAATTTTAAATTTAAAATTAGCTTCCTTTACTTGGATAAATATTCCTACACTCAAAAGGTGCTCCTTACAGACTTTATTTCACATAGGTTCCTCTACCTACACATAGAAAACTCTAATCAATTATCAAAACACATCCTAACAATGCTAGTAGAATAAAGATTCACCTTGAGCCTTTAAACATCACATGCAAACCCAAACCACCCAAAATGCAACATATTTCTTAAAATACCAAAAAGAAGGCAAAATATGAACTTACTCTATTCAAGATTTTGATCGGGTAGGATTGTAGACCTCGATGCCAAGAGTTATATAGCGTACTTCGATCTTGAAACAAATGAAGGATGAAGTCAGAGATTTAGAGAAAAGGTAGAGAAATTTTTTATAAAAAAAAGTTTTATAGAGATGATGATTCTTAGAAATGAAACTTGATTATTAGAAAATCTATTTATAGTTGAAACTTTTATAAATAAAATAATCAAGTGTCATCATAAAACCACTACTACTTCAAAACTATTTTTTAGGTCCTTAAATTCTCTTGTACAAGAAAAAATTTCATCCTTAGAAATTTATTTATCAAGTAGGAGACAAGGATACACTCTCCTCATTTCCTTTTATAGCTTCCACCTAGATTTGTCCGACCTCCACAACAACCTTACCTAATTGTAAACCTTGCCTATATGTTATTTGGTATGGTGCTCAACAGTTTAAACCGACCTATACAAGTGGCCAAGGTAGTTAAAATCAAGATTATGATTAAGATCGGGAGGTGTTCATATAATCGTCAATCGTTAGATTGTAACACACACACACACACACACACACACACACACACACACACACACACACACACACACAAACACACACAAAC
>Ga0214542_1000178_pt1 | contig 97590 bp, 25 predicted proteins | sample CNSS1metaG_FD_160096 | JGI IMG/M metagenome (GOLD analysis project Ga0214542, IMG submission 160096) | Root nodule microbial communities from cowpea collected in UCLA plant growth center, Los Angeles, California, USA - CNSS1 | ecosystem: Host-associated > Plants > Roots > Nodule | place: USA... | reverse complement strand
TTATAAAATTGTTAATTTTAAACCAACTCTAACATTTGTATATAAATTATTTAAAACAATTTTGTAACAAGTTAAAATAAATATTTTAAAATTTTAAAACAAAATATAAAATAAACTTAATATTATTGAAATGTTTAATAAAAATATCATTATAAAATTTATATAAAAGTTAAATTTGATCTCAATTTGGAAATGATGAAATTGAAAATTAAAAAAAAAATAGACTGAAATATAATTAAAATAACAAATATATGGACCAAATTGAGATTCAAACAATAACTTGACACGTGTCACCTTACTGACTTACTGACTTGACACGTGGCACAATATTGATGTGACACGTGGCATGAATAATTTTCAAAAAAAAATTAAAAAATTTTAAAAAAAAATTTAAAAAAATTGAAAAAAAAATTGAAAAAAAAATAAAAAATTCAAAAAAATGAGAAGCTGACACGTGGCATATCCTTAACACTGTTAACTCTATACTAACGGAATGGGCCTAATTGTTACACATTTTCAAAAATATGGACCTAATTGAGACTAAAAAAAATCTTAGGACCTATTTGAGATTTTTCAACCAAAACATGGACGAATGAAGTATTTTAACCTTAACTTAACTCACGGCTTATACAGGTTTGAGATGGATTGTGTTTAATTATTTCGTAATCCACTTATTTTTAGAAAAATCTGTTTTTTATCTTTGAACCAGAAAAAGAAACCTTGATTTTATTGTATTTATAGGTATTTCTCTACAAATTTCAATATGCAAAAAAAGACAATTGTTTCCATCCTATAAATTTAAATATTTAAAAATGATTACAGAAATATTTTTTTATTTTAATATAGGTTAATGAGTCAACTCACTTAATTCACCAACCTATAGTAGGTTAAGCTCGATTGTAAAATTTCTGACTCACCATAAAGTGAACCGAATTGACTCACTCATTTTTAACTCAACTCGCGGTGAACCAATCCGTGTGAGTTGGATTAGCTCACTTCGACACCCCTACTTTTTCAAAATATCTCTCAATTAAATGTTTCTTTGTAATACTTACGGAAAAACGTGATTTTCTTTTTAAGATGTAAAGCTCATTCCTCAATTATTTTTTAATAGATTTTTTGGAAATGTAAAATGTTTATTAAAAGTAGCAACAAAATATGTTGGATGCAAAATGAAATAAGTCTTAACATCGAAATATGTTAAACAGTTTTAAGTGCAAATATTCCACCTGCAAAACGAAATAGTGTTCTCTCCTATGGCCTCATGGGTCTTTAGGGCTTTGCTATTTTCACTCCATGTTTTTTTTTTCTAAGATTATCTCCATTTTTCTCATTTTTTTTTTTAAATTATCCGAAGTGTGTTTCAACTATATGAAAGGGCATTACTCTAAAAGCACATTTATATGGTATATTGTGTCACAGCTTCACAACATAAGCATGTTTCATTATGTTAGTTTTTTTTTTTTTTGGTAAAAGTTTAGTTTATCAAAAACTTATTTTTGTTGTGTACTTAATTATATACAACTTACTTTCTTAAAAAGTTCACGGTTTAGCTGGAATTAAATTAATTATGATACGATTTTAATAGTAATTAAATTTACTGTGATATGAGTTACTTTAATGACAATATAAGTTGCCTTTTAGTGGTAATAGAATTAATTATATATAATACAAGTTGATATCATAATTTATGTAAGATTGGATAATAGTATTATAAATTATTATTTATTTGTAATTGAAATAATTTCAATTTGAAAACGATGATTTGTATCACACTTAATCTTACAACTATTAAAAATGACAAATTATATTTTAATTAGCTTAATTTCAATTAAAAAAAAATCAGTGTAGTCATTAATTTGATTATTTTGAAAAGTAATTTATGAAAATTACATAGCTTAATACAATAATCTTCTTAATCTTAAACATAAATTTAGACGATTGTTTTTTCTAATTTATAAAAAAGTATAATAATATCAATTATGTTTTATGTGAATAGTTAAATAAAACTAGATATTATGAAATATATGTAACAATTTCTCCTATACTATATGTAAAATTTGATAACCTTTGTATCAAGTTGTTGTGTAATAATTAAGATGTCAATATCTTCCATTGCATATTGTAGTCTTTTGTGTTGTTCGTACTAAAAATTAGTACGATAAATATATAAGTAGAAGGGGGTAGTACTAGGGTTTAAGTTAAAAATGAGTAAGATGAATAACATTTAAGCATATTCAAAGTTTGTATTAAGTTTCACATAGGTAAAATCGAGTAAGATGACTAGTATATACAAGTAGAGAGACCTCATAAACAATGTTGGTACGAAGTTCCATATCAATTAAAAATGAGTAAGACAATTAGTTGCTCAGGAAATAAGAAGATTAATATGTAAATAAAAATAACCCAAAAACTTTATGAGGAAAACATCATTATGACTCATTGAGTCTGAAATCCTATATCAGGTTAAAAAATGAATAAAATAACTAGTATATAACCGGAGATCGTAGGGATTAAATGATGGGAAGTTGGCTAGGGTTAGGGTTGTATTTATTTTGTAAATACAATGGAGATACAAAATTTTTCATATTCTTGATATTTTTTTGCACCACGATCAATCAAGAAAGTAGGTAGAAAATAAAAGAGTAGGCTCTTATAGTGAAACTAAAATTCCCGACTCTAAATCCAATTGGGGCCTGCATTATTTTGCATGACCATAGTAGTCACTTTGGATTTGATCCTCTTTTTATTTCCTAGGTATCTAACTCTACCTCTCCTCTAAGTTGTCTATCTCAGAAAACGAAACAGAATTATCCTCGTTTGTGTCTATACTTGCGTCTTTATCTTCAACTTGATCAATTCGTGAGGCAGCTTCTTGTAGGCGCAACGCGTATTCCAAATGCCACAACACATCCCCCATGCTAGGCCTATCAACACCACGATCTGCTAAACATCTCTCAGCAATTTCCACAAAAACACTAAGCGATTGAGGATTGATAGTAACAACAATACGTGGATCAATTATTTCATTGACCACTCCTCTTCTATGTTGTTTCTTTGCCCATTCAGCCAAGTTAATCTCTTCTGCTGGATGTGTTAGGCAAATAACTGGCCTAGCACATAATACCTCAAATACGACTACCCCAAAAGAGTATATATCAGATTTCTGAGTTAGTTGTTGACTCCTATAGTACTCGGGATCAAGGTACCCAAAACTACCCTTCACGGCTGTGCTAACTTGAGCTTCATCTGGGACAACTTTTGACAAACCAAAGTCAGAAACCTTGGCAATGTAATTCTCATCTAAGAGTATGTTTGTTGTCTTCACATCACGGTGTGTGATGCTTTGAGCTGCGCCGGTGTGGAGGTAGTACAACCCACGAGCTGCACCAATGCATATTTCAAGCCTCTTTTGCCATGACAAATAAGGGAGGTCGAAGCCATAGATGTGAGAACGAAAAGGGCCATTAGCCATGTACTCATATACACAAGAACCATCTCTGAGTTTTCATCACAGAAACCTATCAATGAAACAAGGTGGCGATGGCGTAGCTTTGACAACATTTCCAATTCTGTTCTGAATTCATTGATGCCTTGTTCTGAATTACCACTTCCTCGTCTTATGGCCACCTTTGTCCCATCTTTCAACGTTCCAAGATACACTTTCCCGAAGCCTCCAACACCAATTACTTTATTCTCGTCGAAATTATTAGTGGCTTGTTGCATTTCACCGAAGGGGAAGAACCTTTTAGGCCCTTGTGGGGTGACACGATGACCATGTTTATTGCTCTTGCGGGAACTGGATGTTGTTGACCCTCCACAACTGCTTTTTCTTGAACACGATATAGGGGAATGGATAGGAAGGAGTACACCTTGCGGCCTCTTTTTCCACCTTATGCAAGTTATTACTAGCAACATTATTGTTGTCACAGCCAATGCAAGTCCAACATAAGCCAAAATTTTTATTTCCATGGATGTTGAACATGGCCCTTTGTATTTCCCATCAACAGAGTATAAACCATCCAAGCTGTCTGCGATGTTGCTAATCTTCATCACCTCAAATCCATTCAGAATTGCATCGGTCGTGCCTTGTGGAAGATGGGTCGGTCCCACCTGAACCAAAATGGAACCGTTTGTGATATCTCGTTTATTTAACACAAAGTCCTGGTAAAAAGCAGTGGCTAGAGCTTTGGTTTGCGATGATAGATTCAAAACTGACACACCCTCAATCCCGTTGATGTACACATTCAAGTATAAATGATTAAGACTCTTGCTCAAAATAATGTCACATAAATGCATTCTTATCAAATAAGAGTTGCTCCTATCCACACTCACCATCCAACTGAGATTGAAATTCGGTCGTGTGGCTGTAGCGTTCTTCACGTGTACAGCACTTGCATAAACCAAGTTGGGAGCAATCAAAGGTGTAACCCTAGTATGAGGATACTTTATGCCTTGTTTGGAGACAGAAATAGTCTCAGAACCCTGTGGGAAGATGTTGTATGAACCATCTGTTTCCCATGTTCTTGCCAAAGTGTCGTCGTCAGGAGTTATGGTGGGACCACCAACATTTATTCTGTAGGATACTTCAAGAGCAGAATTGAACAAGCCTTTGAATTTATCAAGTGGGGAAAGTGCAGTTGCTGAATCCGAGATAAGAGTGTCAGGGGCTGAGACAACCTCAATTGCATTGATGAACGCAAAGGAGTTTTTCTTGGGCTTGAATTTGAGGGAAAAACTATTATCAGAAATATTAACAAGGTATTCCTTGAAAACAGGTGAGTCATTGTTCCTGGCAGAGAACTCATGCAGGAGCACATGGTGAGTAGTTTGGACAGAGAAAACAGCACTTGTTAGGTTATACGAAGGGTTAGAGAGAGGGAAGAAGTAAAGACGAACCCAAAGTCTACCAGTTTTTGATATGTAAAAGGAGTAGGTGGGTTCCTCTTGGAAAACCCTTGCAGTTTGATACAAAGGAAGAAATGAAGAAGGAACGAAAGGGGAGATATTTGAGTGAAGTGATATTTGCACATCTTCATCTGTGGCTAGGAGAGAAATGGTTTCACGATCAGATTTGAAGGTTCTTCCATCTGTGAGCTGAGTGGGGTGGGAGGAGCCACAATCAAGGAGATAGTTAACATGGGGTGTGAAAGAACATTTGGTGAGGGTGGAAAGGAAAAGGTGAAGAATGACAAGGAATAATATAAACGTAGGTTTCAATCTCGTTCCTTTGTTCTCTACACCCATTGCTAAGGTTGGACAGTGAGGGTGATGGAAGGGGTGGAGATAAAACATGAAAAAGGAGGAAGACATTGAAGATGGTTTTATGTATGGAGAGGGTGCATGCAACAGTTGCAGAAACAGAAGAGAGGAAGAAGAAGAAGGTTTGGTTGCATGTTAGAAAGGTTGTTAGAATCCGTAGAACGTTGGACTTAACCATGGACGTTTCTCCTAAAATACTTTCAGATTTCATCAATCAGCAAATACAAACCGAGTAACATCCAAATTGGAATCTGTTTACAAACAAAAAATAATGTTTTCGCATGATGATCAAGAGATAATTGCTCTTAAGAAATACTACCATTTAGATTGACATTCCACAACATGAATATTTATTTTGTGTGATTAAAATTTATAGTAAAATCATATTTTTAAATATATAATTATATTATGATTCAAATTTATGATAAATAAGTATTTTTAACTTACAAATTATATTTTATATTCAAAAATAAAAATTTGATCTATGGCCTAGTTTGCTTTGTCATCCTAATCACAAATTGATTTACCGTCACTCGTTTTAAGAATGATTCCGTGTTGAAAGACTCTAAATTTCCTAAATTGGGCTCACACCTCTTGGGATCTTGGGCTTTCGCGGTCCATTTAGGTAATTATTGGACACTTGATGCATGAGTCGTAATATGTAGTCATTGTTGTATTTGGCAATACCTTTGCACTCAACCGTAAACAAAATTATCTATTTTTATACTAGTAGTATTATTACTTTTCTAAATTTTCTTGAAGTTATGTTTATTGATAACAATGTTTAAATTTAAAAATAGATGTATTTTTCAAATAGTAACATTAGATAAAGTTTAGAAAATTAAAATTTGCTTATATTTAAATCTGCATAAATTTCTCATTTTGAGTATGAGAGGGAGTAGTCCTCAACAACGTCAACATTTCTACAAAGTTGAGAAATAAAAAATTAATTGTGTTATTATATATAATCATATAATATAATATGCATTTTACAATTTTTACAAAATTTAAAAATATCTTAAAAGAACATTGTAATTTGACACTGTTAATTACTGGGTTTGTAATATTCTTCCAGAGGCATGGTAGTTTGACATTTGACTTCAAACTTGGTAGGAAGATGTATTTCCATTTTTCCGACCCAAACAAAATAACAAAAGGAATATAATACTTTTTTATATAATACTTTTTTACCCCTTATAAAATATGACTATGATACTTTGATAAAAAAAAAAAATTGACAAAATTTTACAAAGTTTTCTTTTTTAAGTTATACAAAACATTTCTCCTCTCTTTTCAAATGACACTAAACATTTTTTTCATCTAAAGTGTTAAAGTGTTATCATGTCAAACATCGTAAAAACTTAGTCAAAAGATAATTTTTCTAAAAAATATATTAACTCAACAATCTGCATCAATAAATAATAATACATATTAGGATCTTAATTTAAAAAAAAAATATTATTATGTTAAGTTTTTATGTTTGTGTATTTTAAGTTATTACGTCAAAATATCACTACCGCTCAAACAAATTATCTATCTTCACATTAATATATTATTATTACATTGAATGATTAATATGACCATTCTATTTTTTGTTATTTTTAGTATTATAATATAAATTGATTGAATTATATATGATATATCAATACTTCGATTTGGTTCACTTGTGTTTGATATTATAAAATATTTTAATAAATATTAATAAAATATTTAATTTATAAATTAATAATGATATAATTTTTTATTTTGACAACTTTTAATATATATAATTTTAATTTATATTCATACATTAATGATCATATACTTATCATAATTTTAAAAAAAAATTTATATTTTTTAATATATATATATATATATATATTATATTATATTATTTTTAAAATAGACGTATATGCATGTCTTGTATTATCAGATGAATGTATTGATCTAGATGAATAAATAAAAACTAAATTTTTAATATTTGTTTAAATCAATTTATTCAAATTTGGAACCATATTTAATTATATATATATATATATATATATATATATATATTATAACTCAGGTTTTTTTTATCTTTTTCATTACATTTGTATCGTAATAAACGACATAGGTTTCAGAAAGAGAATTTTTTTAAAGACAATGATACTTTATCCACTTTTAACCCATCACTTTAATCACCATTAGATTAATTACATCACATCATTTAAAAAAATCAAAATAAATTATTTAATAGTGATTGAAAAAGTGAGTTAAAAGTGGATAAAAAAAAGTGGATTAAACTATCTTTATCATTAATTTGATACAACCTTGAATCCTTATTTATTTAAATTGCATTATTATGATTGAATTATCAAATATCACCAATTTATTATAAACAAAATTTGCGGCATTAAACATGCGAAAAAATAAAGAATAATTGTGTGTGTTTGTTTACATTCAAAATTTTGCGAAGAAGCTGACAGTGGAGTGCAATGGAGAGCTTATGAAATGAATTAAAGAAAATGAGAAAGTAAGAAAAAGAAGAAAAAAAACAATTGTGATTCCTGAGTTGAATGAAGAAGCATGGGGAATGTGGATCCTCAACTTCCACCACTTCCAAATCCAAATGATTGGTCAATCCACGATAACAAAGACGATTTGGTATTTCCCCCAATTCACCACGAAAACCTCCAAATTCTCTCACCACATTCAGACCACCACACCCCCCAATCACCTCCTTCTCCCTCACCCTTCCATTCTCGGATTCGCGGCTGGACCACTATCGCCCTCCAGATCTTTCGTTCCAAGCTTTCCTCTTTCAGGAACAAAGGGGCAATTTGGTCAATTGGGGTTCCCGCTGCGGCGCTCTTAATGTTCTGCTGGATCATCACCGCCGCGAAGAAGAAGAGAACCCTCACACCCAATGAAGCTCGTCTCATCTCCATCGTCAAGCAAAAAGAACAGGTTCGGTATTTTTCTTTTCTTTCATAAAATTTCCCATTTTTATGGGTTTTAGCTCATGTTAGCTTTTCTGGGTGTACTAGTTAACCATAGGATAGTTAAGCCTATAAAAACGGAAAGAGACAACAACCTGTTTGTTGTGTGGCATGTGATAATGTTGTATTAATCGTGTGATTGCTTTGTTTCATTCACTAAAAAGCCTCAAATTGGTTAGGAATCAAGGTTAAAAGAGAAATTTGTGAACACCTTTATCTTCCTTTTAATGAATAGAACTATGACATCCCATGGGAGTTAAAACGAACAATATTTGGATTGAAGTGAACCTAAGGTTAAGAAATTTAAGGTCAGAACAATTTTTACAGTGACAAGATAAGAAAGGTTCAGGAGTCATATAGCAAATGGAGTGGAGGAAATTTACAATTAAGAATGACCTCACCTTGTTTACCCAAAAATTGGATGTGTATGTGCGCATGAATGACTGATTTTCTATGCAAATGCATTTATGTTTTCTCTCATTTCTTTGTATTCATTCTCTTGAATATGTACACTTTTTACTACTATGCTAGCTAGTACTCATTTGTTTTGGCCTTCGTTTGTAATTGCTGGTTACTTCTGTTTACAGAAAATTGCCCAACTATTGAACCAGATTGCACAAATGAACGAAATACTTATCGATCGTCACAAGGCTCTGGCTGCGAAAGTGGACTAATGATTGCCTATAGGTTGTGAAAATGGTTGGTAGCTCACATTCACAAAGAACGGTGAACAAGAGTTTCACCAAACAGTGATGCCGCTTTTGTCTTTCTATTTTTAAATATCACTGCTTACGTGTGCATTTTCTCAACTTGTTTGTATTCTGCATGTGAGAGTTAGGTTGTAATTGACAAAAGAACTAATTGTGATTCTTCGCACATGTTCCTGCTACAGCTGAGTGATTTAACATGTACTCAGAACTGGCATCTGCAAAGCAAATGGCTGACGAATTGAAGTGCCAACGTTGAAGAAGGAAGTTCTCCACTCCTCATGATTCGTCAATGACTAGATCAGCAAGGAAATGGCTGAATTCTCTTAACTGTACTAATGGTTATTCAGCTAAGTTCTTTGTGCTATAGATCTTCAGCGCATGTTTCATTTGTGCAGGCCCTTGATGTTAACTAAATGACTCCCACCATATTTGGTGAGCTTTTTGGAAAATCCCATTTTTTTTATTTAATATATTTGAGATGCAAGCCATAGAACGTGTCATTCTACATGGTTTAATATATTTTCAGGCTGAATTACGGTTTTTCATTTGACTTCCTATACTTTTATTCAAAATAAAAGCCATGCAATAAAACATTTGAACTGTTAATCATATGTAGAAAATTTTGTAGCGCATCCTCTTGGTTAACAATGATGAAGCTGGATCGAAAGGACTGATAGTCTGATACCAAATAGAATATACATGAAACCAGGACTACCTTGTGTTGTGCATATACAATATACATAACATAAGGAAAAAGGGTGAGATCACTTAGGTGTGCTTAATTCGGAGAAAACAATGAAGAAATAAGTTGAAAAAAAGGAGTAAGAAATAAAATTAAATGTGTAGTTGTTTGTTGGAGTAGAAATAAATGAGACACATAGGACATGGTTAGAAAGATAAGTAATTTCACTGAAAATAAGGATGTGAAATAGTAGATTTGCTTCTAACATTTTGCTCCTCCCTTCTCCCCAACATCAAGCAACCTATAGTATTTTCCTTTCCCTTCTTTGTCTTCTGATAAGTAAATCCATATTCATTGGTATCGAGAATTAATGGAAATCCCAATGTTAACTAAAATATTCGGATGGAACGTGTTTATATAATCCTTGAATTTTTACACTGGTCATCATTTTTAATTATTAAATACTTTAGTTAATCTGATACTTTATTTTAAAATGTACCTAAATACAATTTTTTAATTGTTATTTATTATTTATGAGAAAAAAGTTTATATCTTTTTCAAAATTAAAATTTTCATAATATTATATTTTATTTGTTTCAATTTTCATTTATTTTTAAATTATTTAATAAAAATTAAGACAGATACACATCAGAAATATACATTATTTGATAATAATAATAACGATAAGTATAAGTTTTTATTTATAAAATGGGACAAATATAATCAAACAACCTCTACGCGTCTCATTGCGATCTCTACTCTACTCTATAAAAGGAGTTGAATTTTAATCAAACCACAACTGTGCAATTATTTGTTAGTACAATGAAGGCGACACCTTAAATATTGAATTGACTCATTTTGCAATTATAACTTGCAAGAGATAACGATAGGGATACAGAGATAAGTGATGTGGTGTTAGGAGTCTCTTAAAAGCATCCAACTAAATCGAGAGTGTGTTGAATTACCATCACCGTCAGACCAGCGAGAGTACTTTCATACTTCTTTTGATGCTTTATTGTTAAGTGAAAATTTATGTAAATCTCATTAACCCATTTCCACAAAATGACAATGAGGTTATTAGAAAAAGTAGTGCCAAAGAAAGTGGCAATAGCCTAATACTAAAACTTCTACAGCATATTAATAACCATACTATGTTCCTATTCTTTGCTCATCAGTCATAAATGATAACCTGTCCGAAGTATTTGTTTTCTTCAGCTCTGTGGTACTCGCAAATGGGAAGAGAAAAAAATTATTGGAAGGTGAAAACAACTCGTCAAGAAAATACAAGGTTTTATTTCTGTACCTACAGTGCACTGAATGTATAATCGGAACGAAAGCTGTAGCATCTGACAAAGAAATACGATAACATTAACGTGCAAGAAAGCAGCGCCTAGTGAGACACGATAATCACATATAAAGCCGCTCTATCGGTTACAATGAATGACACCTTTTTGGCTCCAAGACAAAACAGTGTTGCAGTTAAAAGATGTTGGTGTGTCTGGTATAAGATATTTATTCTGTTGTTACATGTCAAAGAACACTCCTCACATTCTGGATTCTCTGTTACCACTAAGGTTATGAATCCAAAACATTGTCCAAATGTATCATAAAAATTTGCTTCGAATCATAATTCAGACAAACTATCACAAACTTCCATTGTTGAAGATCATACCTTTATTTTCTTTGCTTTCTCTTGGAATTTGGAAACACATTTGAGATCTGCAGATCAAATATATCAGAAACAGAAAGTGGTGGTTACCTCATGTTACAAAACAGAAAGAGGACACGGAAGTATATTAAGTTCGTGAATTGATTTAATGTCACAAAAGCCCAAATACAAAGGAAGCTCAGTATACAGCAGATGAGTAAATAAAATTTGTTTGCTGATTGCTCAAACTCATAAGATAAATTACGAAAGAATTATATCCTAACATTCTCAAAAGAAGTACCAAGACAACAGAAAAAGCAGAAGTTACATGTGAACTGTCCCCAAATGAAATTTCACTTCTAAATAATTTCTGTCTATAATACCACCAGCATTGAACAGCATTTCTTACTAGCTCTTCAATCCCTTGCTTTCCGTAGAATGCCTTCGAATATCAAATTGGTCTACAAACTCCAAAGGAGTAACAGTCTCATTTCTGATCCTCTTGATCTTGGGGCTCAACAGACCACGATGCCTGAACCCATAGAGTTTAAGCACCTGATTATCAGCAAAATTGTAAGCCCTCTCCATGCTACTGAGGCACCTCTCCACAGGATAATCTCCATAGCTCCCACAGGGCTTACAGCCGACAAAATGTGTCACAAACGGCCATCTCTCATCCCCCAACCCGGGGTGATACTTCTCAATCATCTCCTCGTACCGATCAACCAACCCTGCCCAGTAACCGTGCAAATAGAAGGAATTCTCAAGAAACACCTTATCCATCCACTTCTCCTTCTTGGACAGCAGCAAGTATATCAATGCAGACTGATCGTCGGCCTCAAAAGCCGGCCTCCCCTTGAGATTGGCCGTCAAGATCTTGCCGGCCTCCTCGCGAACCGGCCCCTTAGGTCCCATGGGAGCCCATTCATCAAGCAAATCCAAAGACCACTGACAGTTCCTAAACAGAAAACTCCCAGTATTCACCGCAATCCAAGACTTCTGGTCAAACAACAAATCAGGGTATCCATGAAGAACCAAATTATACGCATCGTACTTAGACATGGGAAGCTCAAACACCATATCAGTAAAAAACGCATCACTGTCCATCCACCAAATCCACTCAACCTCGGGATGTGACAACATCAACCTCCGAATCATAGGCAACTTAGCCCAGTAGCCAGCAAGTTCCACATCCAAATGAGCCAAATTGTACACAATTTCAATCCCGTGTAATCTACAGTAGTCAATCTTGTTCTTAATGGACTTCAAGAGGTAATGATCTCCAATAGGGTTATCACAGGGTTTGGGAGGGGAACCAGTGAGGAGTAAGATGCGAGGTTTACCTCTGATGAAATTAGGGTATTCAGGGTTTTGAGTGAGCCAATTTTGGCGCTCTTGGTCCCAATTATTGATTTTGGGGCCGAGGGTGAAGGTAGCGTTGGGGTTGAAGGGTTGCTGGTCGTCGGGATCGGAGGGGTCGGCGTCGGATCGGATCTCGGCGAGGATGCGGTTGGTCTCCTCGATAAGGTTCTGGTTGACGGCGTCGGCATCGGAGGAGCCAAGATTAACGCCGATGGTGCCGCGGAGGACGAGGATGGTGACAAAGCCGCATAGAATAGTGATCTTGATGTTGTTGAAGGTCTTCTGGATCTGGCGGCCGCGTGGGAGCCCGGTGGCGCGTCCTCGAGCGTTGGAGGTGGGTAAAGCGTTGCTGGTGCTGCGCTTGTGGTGATTATCTTGCCCCATGTCGGCACGAGATTTGGGGAATTTCACCTGAAACGAATCAGCAAAAAGTGTTGTTTGCGAAATGCTGCATAAACAGAGGATGAAGGCTAGAGTGTGGAGGGTGTTTGTCTCCTCGGATCGAGGTTTACAAACAAAATCATTGGTTTGTTTTTAAGGAGATGAAAGTGAAGGTGGGTTGCAGGAACACAGAAACTAAGAAAGACGTGTTTTTCCTTTTCCTTAGTCTTAGATAGATAGATCTTTAACACTTATAAATAATCATAATAAAATATATTTTCCCCTCTTTCTGCTAATTTATATTTATATTTAATACATTTTTTTTTTCTTTTCTAACATCATTGCTGTTTACAGCAGTTTAGTTGAGTTCCTGCCTCCGACACGCTCAGAGGTAAAATGGACAAAACTAAAAACGCTTAAAATAAATTATACGGTTAAATATGATAAGAGAAATATTAACTTATCAATCGGATAATAGCAACTTCCAATTCGGAAAAAACAATTTTTTTTATCGTTTATGGAAATACTATTATATACCAACAATTCAAATTTTCAACTGAATAAAGAATATTATTATTTTTTTAACAATGAAAAGCAAACTTTATTCTGCTAAACCCTAAAATATACTTAATATACAAAACTATTATTGTAAAGTTTTTATATTGTTATTTAATTATATATTATCTTGTATGTTAAATCATTATTTTTGTAATAATTATTTTAAAAGATGTCACTTTCGTTATGACTTTACATAGAAAATGTATATATGAAGTAGAAAACAGGTGCAAAATGCATACACGAGAAAGTACTTAAAAATTAAATATAGAAACAAAAAATTAATAAATATTTTATCGTTAAAAAGTATTAAAAATAATTTTTTGAATGATATAAAATATTCACATTATTTATTTATAACTAAATACGTTTTTAGTCCTCAAGTTCAAGTAAAATTTGGAATTAGTCCATCTTCAAAATTTTTGACCAATTTAGTCCTTCATTTTTCAAAATGCGTGAATTTAGTCCTTTTAACCAATTTTTGTTAAGTTTATCTAACGTTTCAAGCACATCTTATACTAGTATTTGAATTATTTACACCGTTTGACACATTTTTACTTCAATGTTAACTCAAATATTATCATTAAATGTGTTTAAAATATCAAATAAACTTAACAAAATTTGGTAAGAATGACTAAATTCACACATTTCTAAAGATGAATGACTAAATTGCTATAAAGTTTTGAATATGGACTAATTCCAAAATTCACTGAAACTTGAGAGACCGAAAACGTATTTAACCTTTTATTTATTAATTTCTACACTATTTTAGGCTTATTCAAATATACATAAGGATTTTTTTTCATTTTTTTTATATGCTTATCTCTCCAAAAGACGGATGTTTTATATAAGGTAACCATCATGTTTTGCATCAAATATATCTTGTTCTTTTCTTTTACATCTACCAAAACGTTTAGTATTTCGTTTTATTTATAAGAAAAATAATAATATTTTTTTATAAATACTTTTATCTACTTCTATTTTATTTAAAAATATTATCACTTTAATTAATATCTAGTATTATGTTAAATTATTACAATGTACATTTTCATTTTACAAAAAATATTAAGAAATTATTGAAATTTAACATAGTTAAATGAGTTAAATGATTTTATAATACGTATGAAGTTAATTTTTGTTCTGGTAGACAATAACCGAATAATAACATGTAAGTCCTTTTAATATAGATTATAATATTGGAATTCAAGTGTGAGCTTAAGTTTCATATTGATTAAAGATGAGAAAGTTGAATATCTTATAAGAATAAAGATTTATACACTCATTGTCTTAAGACTTTTAGGTTAAAAAATGGTGACAATCTCTTATATATGGAGGGGGTTCGTATTTGATTAGTGTTATATCTCCTCACTGATTCTTCCTCGAAAGACCCAACAGATAATACATTTATAACAAATTTTTTAAATAATGATAAATTTGAGTGATAAAAAATAATTAATTATTGTGACTAATTCAGATATCAATTTATAAACTAAAAATTATTGATAATTAAAATAGTTCTTAATATAAATAATTTGTTTTTAAATTGGCAACTATTTTTTTTATTATGAATTGATATATAAATTAGTCACTAACACTAACTATAAGGTTTTGACCACCAAAATAATCGGTCTCTAATTTAATCTCCAAATGACTAAATATAGATCAAATTTAGAGAACAATTTATTTGATATTCAAAATCTTGGTAGCTAATTTAGAAACGATTTAGAAATCAATTTATAGGAAGAACTATTTTAATTACAAATTTAGAGACTAATTATAATTTTTTATTTATAACAAAATTTATTTTAATTATCAATAATTCTTAATTTATAAATTAGTATCTAAATTATTCACTATATTAACTGATTATTTTTTCTCACAAAAATAATTTTTCTTATGATAACATGAAGACAATAATTTTCATTTACCAACTCATATGATAGTCCATGTTGAAAATGAATATGATTAATAAATTATATTTATTAATTTATATATAGTTTAGATTATAAAATCAGTAAATTATTATAAATAGAATATTAAACTTAATTTAATTCATTCATTCGTTTGTAGTGGTGAACTAATAATATATATCACAAGTATACTATTATATCATTGAAGTAATACTCATGATGCAATACTGTATTTTTTTTTTAATATATATCTATCAACAAGTCAGCACACCAAACTAGATTACTATCTCATAATTATCAAATTTAAACAACTAAAATTATATATATTCAGTTAAGTACTATGAAACATGTGAAAGTAGACATGCTAATAAAATTAAAAGTGTGTTTAGTTCAGCATTCAAAATTGATTTTCAACGCAAAAGTGAGCATTAGTTGTTTTTTATTTAATGTAAATTTTTTATTTTTCAATTGATTTTGAAAATTAAACATATATTAATTTTACGTTAGAAAATTAATTATAACTAATTTGATGAAGAACCAAATACACACTAAATTTTATATTAATATTAAGTAAATCACGTATCATCAATGAATATTTCTTTGTGTAATTCATTAGATATGTAATACAATCCATGTAAAGAGTAAATTGACATTATATAATCACAATACCTACTCGGGGTATTTTTATTAATGTATCTAGTCAAATTGGTTTTGAACTAGTAATTTATAAAAATTATTCAAAAATTTCATTTTAAGATAATAATTTTAGACAATGCTGCATATATTTGCAATGTAAATAATTTATTTCATTTTCACATACAATTTATGCAGGATAAATACATTATATATATATATATATATATATATATATATATATATATATATATATATATATATACTCAATGTAAAATGAATGTGCTTTTTATTTCGGTCCCTATTAAAAATTTTATTTTTTGTCCTCTTAAAATTAAATATTATAACTTTTAGTCCATACTATTACATGGTCCTATTTAACTACTTATGAGTTGAATAACCATCTCATGTGACACACTATGTATAGGTGCGTATTATCCATGAAACGTTAGTTATTTATTTTAAAATGAATATCAGAGACTAAAAAGAACTATTTAAATTTTGGAGGGATGAAAACCAAATAAAAATATTACAAAGAGTAAACCCAAAAATTGAACATTTTACAAGAATTAAAAAAGATAATTTTCGAAAAGAGTTGTACAAAACAAAATCAAAAGTTGGTAGCTTTGGAGAGAATAACAAAATATTGAATTCATTTAAAAAGCTACGCCAATTATAAGTGATGACTTGATCTTGTAAAACTATTTCCATTAATGTCCCTAGAAATGAAGAATTTATTTTTCAGTTGTTGGAATGTAGATAAAAAAGTATGAGGGAAGGAGATTGGGCAATTGGGTGCCCTATAACACATCACAATTTTGTAATGTCAAAAGCGTATTTTAGTTTTGTGTATGAATAAGATTTGGTTGGACAGAAAAAAGAAGTCAACTAATTCCCCAATCCGACAAGTTAAAAAGAGACAAAAGGCCAAAAGGCATGAATGTAGTTAAAGAGTTGAAGGAAAGTGTTTTTATTTTATTTTTTATAAGTAATTGACAAATTAGTTTTAGGATATTTTTATCATTAAAAAATTAATTTTAAAAATAATTAAAGAATAAAATAATATATGTAAAGGATATATAAAAATTTGTTAAGTATCACCGTAATATTGTCCAAGAACTAACTCCAACAAAAGAGAAGATAATCTTAACTAATTAAATTATGAAAACAAATTTTGAAAAAACCTTAATTACACATTTGTTTTAATTTTCGTATTTGTTCGTTTCAGTTGAATTATTTATTTATTTTTGTTTAATTTGATTTTTTAATTTTTAAAAATAATCTAATTTGATCCTATTTAATATAGTATCTTTGTACGTATTGGTGTTAATTTGTGAAATTTATAATTTTTTGTTTAGTTTTTTTTTTTAATTTAAAAAATAAACATAAATTGTCAGGTGTCACGTGTCATTGTATCATTATTATTAATATAATATGACTGTAGTTTTTTTAATTTAATCTCTATATTTAAAAATTTTAATTTAATTTAATCCTTCTATTTTTCTAAAACAATTTAATTTGTCTAATTTGATATCAAATTAATAATTAAATTCATATATACATGTTAAAATAAATTTTTTAAAATTTATACATCAAATTACTTTACCTAAATATTCAAATTATATCATTTTTTACAAGTATAAATAATTACAATGTAAAAATGTAAAAAAAAATTAAGTATTTAGGTGGAGTGATTTAATATATAAATTCTAAACAAATATTTTCATATATATATATATATATATTGTAATTAAGATTAATTATTGATTTGGTATCAGTTTAGAGAGAATAAAATTATATTCTCTTAAAATATTTCATGACTAAATTGAATCAAAATTTTAAATATCTGGATTAAATGGAAAACAACTATTACCATGTGCCAATTACAATGATATGTGGCACTCCCACCCCCACATAACATGATCATGACCTAACATGTGATAGATTATGTATTTCCTTATTTAAATTAAAAAAAATTATTAAAAAATACACAAATTAACACTTGACACGTACGAACATGACGTTAATGTGAGCTTGATGAAATTGAACAAATTGGACCATTTTAAGAAATTAAAAGACCAAATTGATAAAGAAGGAAAGAGGAGACAAATTGAAACGACCAAACAAATACAATAATCAAATGTATAATTAAGCCTAAAAAAAGTTAAATATGTTTTTAATCCTGTTTCAAATATGTTTTATTATCAACTAACATTCGAGTAAACATATATAGTGAAAACAACTCAAATAATATCATAAAATGTGTTTGAATTTATTAAAAAGACTAGATCTATACATTTCTTAGATTAAGAGACTATTAAACCAAAGTTTTAAAAAATATATTAATCTTAAATTTCACTAGAAAAAAAAGATTCAACCAAAACAAAAAATTATTATGTGCCAAACCAAAGCTAAAAAGGAACATGTTATAATTAAGGATATTTATAGAGGAAAGGGGAAACCAATTAATCACCGCACGTAAGTATGCATCGAGATGGAGCCGAATCCAGCTTAGGACATTCTGGCATTGGACCATCTTGTCCCTTCACTGTTGTTACGCACCTCTTTACGACATCATCTTCATACTGTCAACGCGTCCTTAGCTTATTCTCATCTTCTGGGAAGCGCGTGGATTCCACTTCCATTGTCATGGAATGTTGGATTGAAGAGCGGAAACTGGAAACGTGGGTGAGACCTAAATGGGCCCCACAACATCCCCATATTGACGCTCTGCTTAACTTACATGTGCCATGGACCCATGTGAGGGGTTCTCAGATCTTGATCTTCTGCTTGCTCCCTCCATTTTGTAACACTGTGTTATGAGCGATGTAGTTTCAAAAATAGCACATTCACCTCCTAAATGGAAAAAAAGAGCATTTTACTTCTATCATAAGTAAAGCTCAAAAACACAGACAAAAAAGAAACATGAGATTGTGCGATGGGGTGTGCAAGTGCCATTAATTCCTACAATAACTGATTTTTGAATCTAGATGCTTTTGATACGGAAGCTTCTACAAGCATAAACATAACTTTCTCAAACTATATTACAAGGAGGTTCAAAAATTATTTCTAAAGTTGGGTCTCAAAAACATAAAGAAGATAAGTAATTTGAAAATATGTGCAAGCGATCGAGACAAAATGTTGACTGATAAGAACCTTGTCCTTGGAAGAACCACACTACAGAAGACAATAATCAAGTCGTGTCATTGACAAGGGTGAAGTATCGGAGAGATGCACTTTATATTAGTTATTCTCTCAAATTCCCGTGAAAGGTATGAACTTTGAGGGAAGTACACTGATAACTCTCCATTTTATGTACATTTTAAACTCAATGCAATGTATGAGTTTCTTTAAATCTTTCTTGCATCAGTTACGTCTCCTGCACCAGACCTTTCTTTTCTTGCAAATTCACTCTCTAGCTTTTATGTCCTGTTGCTTTCTTGCTTTGATTTTAATGTTCTTGTCTAGTTATAGTTCGATTCTGTCATTGCCCTTTTAATTGTTGCACTTAACTTTACCTGCCTAAAAGCAAGTTTACTGAATTTGATTTAGAATTTCAGAGTATAACATTTTAATCTGTTTGTGCAATTTTTTCCTTATTGAATTCAGAATTGCTTTTCTTTTGAACTTGTAATCTTTGAATTCTGTTTCAGAATCCAAGGATCCAAAGTGGACCTTATTCACAAGATGTCTTCTAACGTTCAATTCACCAATTAGGAGCACATCTTGATTCAGAAATTACTTTTCAATTTGCTCTCTAATCTTCTTTAATTTCCTTGTTTTCAATCCTTTATTTTTCCTGCGTTGCTATGTTAGTAGTTTTTACAGCTTTCTTTAAAATTCACTGCAATTCATTGTCCACTAGTTAGATCATCTGATGTGTTAGTGTAGATTAGGCAAATGGTTCTTCGGTTACTGATTTTAACTCTGAATTTGTATTTGGCATTTGAGCATGCTTGGTGTAAATTTAGTTTCTGCATAATAGATTAGGAATCCAGTTCAGTTTTGTTTTAGCAATTTTACCCAATTGGGGATTTTTTATTTCACTAGTCTTTTTGTTCATTTAACTGCTCTTAGGTCAATTCACATAGCTTAGATCATGTTTGCCTAATCAGTAGCTTAGTTAAGTCATTGTAAAGCATAGAAACCAATTTAACAGTTCAGACTTTAGAACGCTGTCACGCCTGTTGCTACCAAACCCAGTTTCAAGTGTGATTTTTGGTTATGTATGCATTTTGTCTGATTAAATAGTTTTGGTCATCTTTCCTCATCATTCCAGACGTGTTGAATACGTTGTCTCTACACCAACTGCATTATAGGTTAGTAGAACATATAGTTTCAGCATTTAGAAAGATCTTGATATGTGTAAATCGGTCAAACTCAGTTCCAAACGTGACTTTTAGCCCTGCATGTGTTCCTTGAATATAGCTTGCATCTTCCATTCATAAACATCATTTTCAACTTGTTCCAATCACTGCATGTGCATTTTCTGCATTAGTAATCAAGGAAGGCAGATTTGGTCTTAAACTTGTGTCAAAACTGCCAGCTTTGATTTTCATGCATGATTTTAATTTTTAGCATCCTTCTTTGCATTCCAATTGCATATTTGTACTTATTAGAACATAGCTTACATGTCTCTCATTCATCAAATTTATAAAATCCTCATTCTGAGTTCTCTGAGGCATTTCATCGAACAGGTTTAAAAATCATTCTCATGCATTTTCTGCATTTTAAGTGGCTAGGCATATTCCATTGCATCTTCATAATAGTTTTAATTGATCTTTCTCACTTTTTACTCATTCTAGTAGCATTCCATCATCCATTAGCTCTTTGCATAGTGCATAATAATCATCCTATTCTGCTACAAATCATTTTAGTTTACATGAATTCTTCGAATCTTTTCCCCCATCTGTTTTGATCTGGACCTATACAAACATTAGATTCACTTTTTAGTCATCTCCTTGGATTGATACTCAGTCATACCTATACTTCATCAGGGAGACTTAGAGATTTTGTTTAAACTGAATGCGACTATAAGGTTTAACGACCAGAAAAATGAGTACATGTCCGCATCTGACCAATGATATTGTTGTTCACACTCCAACATGTCCATCTAGCATTCTTATAAAGTAAAAAGATAATATTTGATAAATATTTTCATACTCATAAATACGTATTTAAATTATCCTTTTGGATACATATGCCTGTAATGTCTTTGTAATTTAGACTTATGCTTCATAATGTGAAATATAACTAAACCTACAATCTCACTGTTGAATGCCAATTGCCCAATTTTAAACTACACAGGGCATTAGATAAAACTAGAGGAACCAGTTTCTGATGTCAAATAAATTGTAAATATTAAAATAATATGTTGGCCAGCTACAAGTGCAATTCTAAATGTAAAGAGTAGAAGCAGAAGGAAAAATACAAGCTTTATAAGAATTCAACTTTCCCCTGAAATTTAATCAAGATGCCAGAAGCACATTTCCGATGCTAAGCTGACCAGGTTTATTGTATGAAATATTGTCAATGCTCCAAGGAAAAAAGAGTCGCTAATGAACTAATAGAATAAGATGCAGTTTAACTGAGATCATAAAGATTTTCATGCAAGATGTTCGATCCAAAAACAAAGCATGTAGTTCATAACCACAAACCTGCAGTAGTACTAATACGATATTAATCTATTATAAGCAAGCAACAATAATAAGTTAGTTGTTCTTTGGAGAAAAATGGAAGAAGAAAGCGGGAACTAGAACTGTAAAACTGTCAAATTAATTTGAAGTAAACTTTTTAACTTTTTTCTTCTTTTTCGTTGCATCATATTTTTTTCTCATCTTCATTTTTCCAACAAATTTTTTAACTTTGTGTGGAGACTTGGCTTTTGAGCTGTCCGCAAGACTGATTTTTTCTGGCTTCGTAGGTTTGTAAACTTGTGTTATTGAAGGATCCAAAACATCTTCTGAACACTGAAGAATGATGCCCATAGATGTAGCTTCATCCCAGAGCTCTCTTCCCTTCTCAAAATTTCCTCCTCTACAAAGCTTTGGAATGAGCACGTCATAAACCGGTCCATAACCTCCCATTGAACTTTTCTTCATTTTCTCAAACAGTTCAAGAGCGTGATTTACCCTTTCAACTCCACACAGAATACCAATTAAACTATAGTAAAACTTATGATTTGACGTCAAACCTTTTCCAATCATTTGATCCACTATCTCTTTCCCCTTACCAAACCTGCCGCTCAGAAATAACACCTTTGCCACAAGATAATAGCTGACCCAATCAGGCTCACAACCAGAATTTTTCATTGTTTCGAGTATTTGACAAGATTCCTTAACTCTTCGGGTCTTCCCTAGACAAGAAAGCAGAATGTTGTAACTGATAGAGGTTGGGAAAACCCTATAAGACCTCATCTCCATCATGACATTTAAAACTTCAGGCACAAGTCCTGAAGGATTATGTCTAAGATTCCGTTCACAAAGGCACCTGAGGAATGTGTTGTAGCACAGCAAATCTGGAATAAACCCATTCGTTTTCATCTCTTTAATAATTCTCCTAGCTTCCTTCACATTCCTCTGCACAGACCACCCGTAAAGGAGACTTCTATATATGCAAGGTTTTGCGCTTGTAATCTTGTCTCTGTGATGCCAAACTACCCCTTCAGCCCTCTTGGCATGCCCTTTGGAGCAAAGGGCATTAATGATAGCAGTGACAGTAAATTCATCTATAGGACAATTATACTTGTCTAAGTTCTTGAAAACACCCAATGCCTCATCTTCTTTTCCCAGTTTAACCAAAGTATCAGCTACAAGACCAAAAGTCTCTGCATCCATGACTCGACCCTCCTTCTTGAGATCTCCCATCAAAATATCCATTGCTGTGTAGTCTTTCTTTTCAGCAAAAACTCGAAGAGCATGATTGTAATCCTTGTCTTCCAAACTACGATTCAGATTCTTACTAGACCATAAAAAGAACCTGAGCAATCTTCTAGTGTGTGCCTCGTGCTTACTAGAATCAATAGCCTGAGTTACAAGAGGCGAAGTTAAAGAATCTTTGAACTTATTTAGGCTCAACTCCAGATCATCTAGCCCGCCAACAGTGCTCATGACAATGCTGGAGAGCTCTTGCAACTGGGGAGAGACAGATATCGACGGCAATGTGGGGTACTGGGAAAATGAAAGTATTTGCAAATTCTGGGTACTCGTAGCTTTAGACCAAGAACGTTTCCATGCAGGTTTGAACAAAACGTGCGTCATGAATCTCATCCTTGAAATTCATCAAACATGTTATGTGCAGTACTGTAACCCTAAATCTTCAGACACAGTGCAGTGTGAAGTGATGATCAACCACAGCTGTACGTTAACCCAGGAAGATACGATGCTCCCATCCACAAAATCCAAACTTTAGAGACAGCAGTTAAACCCCTTGTGTCTTAAACTTTGGGTTCGGACATGAACTTCTAACGTCGGGCCGAAGATTTAAATTACCAGGGCTGTCCTGTCAGACTGGTTGAAAAATGGAACCACACGAGTTTAGAAGAATATTAAAATATTTTCAGTAAAATTTAATTATATTAATTATACTACATCCTAAAATTTCTATTTAATTTTATTTATAAATATGTTTCTCATTTTCTTTATTATATTCTTAATAATTCCAAAATACGAAAAGATTAATCTGTCATGGAATTACTCCTTTCAAAAATTAAAGGAGTCTTAAATATGTTTTTGCTTTCCGAAATTAATTTGATTTGGCATCCAGTTCCTAAAACAAATATTCTGTATTTCATTTTGGATTTTTTTTATTCTGTTAAGTGAAAATGAAATGTTGTAAAAAAAATTAAGGATAATTACTCATTTGATCTTTATATTTGTTAAATATAAAATTGGTTTTTTAATTTTTTTTTATGTTCAATTTAATCTTAATTTGTGTAAGAATAATTCAATTTCGTCTTTGTCTATAACTTTTTCACAAATAATGTTAAATTTAAGTAAATTACAAATTAACACGTGACATTAAATTTTACACCATTTATAAAAAACTCATCGCAATAACCAAATTGAGTTACTCGTAATAAAATTAGGACTAAATTTTACACCATTTATAAAAAACTCATCGCAATAACCAAATTGAGTTACTCGTAATAAAATTAGGACTAAATTAAGACAAGTAAAAAAGAACAATTGTGATATTTCTTACAAAAATAAAGATCAAAAAGTAATTTAGGGAAAAATTTAATCATACTTTCTTCTTCCGGAAAAGGTTTATCTTTTTGTGTATTTATATGTTAAGTTAACAAAGTTACTATAATAAGGATAAAGTATAAAAGATAAAATTTCAGAAATTAAAAGTCGAGGAAAAAATCTATGAACTACAAGACAAAATCAAACACGTCTTGACAAATAAAAACACATTAAAGTCGTTAAAGTGATAGTAATAGTCGTCGATGTTGTAACAGCTAAGAACATCATGGTAGGAAGGTCTCTTTGTAGTGAAATAGTCTTCAATAGTAACATTATCCAGAGGTTTTGTTATACCTCCAACTCTCCCCTCGAGTGGGTAAATAACTACAACTAACCAGCATCAGCTACATTCACACTTGGATTTTTCCGCTATAAACTAGCTTAATAACACAACACTTTGTACATAGTAATATTACGAAGAAGAATATGCTAGAGCTGGTTGCAAAATTTGTTTGACAGTAAATTTAAGATAATGGTTCCAAAAGTTTTGATTAAACAAGTGTAATAATACTTTCGACCACTTGGGCAAGACCTGCGCCCAGGTACACCTTGAGGAAGATATATGGAACTTCCATTTGAGAAAGTGAAATTTGAGACCCCAGCAAGAGTTTGTTTGAACTAGTTTTGATGAGGATGATGCAGAGTGCAATAGGAACAGCATCAAGTCCTCAACAGGACAATTTCACTGCAGAAAGAAATTCAATGGTCCTTCACCCTTTTGGTAAAAGTTACAATTTGAGATTCTCAAGCATCCTGAGGAGAGAAATCTCTTGCTACATGGTTGTCTTCCTCCTCTTCATCATCTTCTTCATCATAATCAGTGGAAGTAGGTTGTCCATTAAGATCCACATTAACACCATTCAACTTTCTGACAAATTGTCCCCTCACACGAGGCCGCCTTTCTGCAAGCCGTTTTCTGTTGACATACCTAATTTTCTTATCAAAACAGCGTTCTTTCCTTTTCTGTCTAAATTTCATCAGTGCTGCTTCTCTCCTATCAACCTTGCTTGATTTCACTTCACATGAACTTGAACTTCCTAATGATGGCCAAGAATGAGTTGTAGAAATCTGACCAGGTTGTAAGCAAATGCTCATTGGATAATATGGGAAGGATGTCATCCCACTTGCATGAGGAGGACATTGGGGAAGACGATTGTACTGTGCAGAATGACTTTGCAGGTCCTGGATATTCTTTTGATACATTTGTGCTGATGATGGCATCATAACATGATTAACAACTCTTGAAATATAATATGGATAAGCATGCTGAGCAGGATCGGAACCATGACTTCCATTTATTGGATGCACTACTCCCCGAGAATGTTCTTCCCTGTAATGCTTTTGCTGAGAAACTTCCATAGATGCAGGTGGAGTACAAGATCTCTCAATAGAAAAAGAATCAGGGATACTGCTGCTGCTGGGTAAGTCATCTTGTGAATGATGTTCAAACATTTCTCCATTTTCATGTGTATTAAGGTCATTACCCTCCTGTTCACCACATGCTTGATTCACATGTTCCACCCTAACTTCAGTAGTAGTATTTTCAACACGAGCAGTCTCTTCAATGTTGCTCTTCAGTGCTGTTGCTTTAACATAGGTGAAAAAGGCTGATGACTCTCCAATCTTCAGTTCACTCTTCTTTGGACCAGATGAAAAATGTCCTGCAAAATGATGGAAAATCAGAGCGAAACCAGTAAAAATAACAAGCCATTACTCACTTCAGTCAAATTTTATTCAACTTTAGGATCCATTTTAAACCGTTCCCATTTTTGAAATTATAAATGTAGAAGGCAAAATAAGATGTGCAAGTGAAAACTACCAGTATTAATTCTGCTGCATGATGGATGCTGTATTGGAGTACCTATGTGAGTAATCATAGATCACAATTAGGCAAGAACAAATGTATTTCTTTGAGAAATCGAACAGTAGATACATGGACCAAAATTGGCTACAAGGGCACAGAGATAGGAAAAACTGAAGTTTTATGTGTTATTTTATGGCATTCAAATTATTGTCCTATACATTGTATTCAATAAACATAATGCACAAAAGTATTATACAATTTTGTATTTTGAAAACAGTGGTTAAAGGAAAATGAGAAGCATACCTGTTCGGCGATCACTTATTCCAGGCACATCAGGACTGGGAAGCTCCACCACAACATTGGTGATGGCGGCAATACTGACCTGAAAAGATAAATTTTATACAAATGTTATAATATATCACGTAACCACATCTCTGATCTACAGTTATTAGAAGTAAATCACACAGATCATACTTAAACGCCAGTAGCTGGCTCAACAGACATTTGAGCAATGCCTCCTTTTCAGCATTACTGGGTCTATGCAAGGGTCGTATCAACACTTTCTACATGCATAAATACATAATCAAATGGCTCTATACATAGTTGTGAGTTGTCTAGTCTTTAGTAAATGAAAAAAGAAAATGTTTTTCAAATTTTATAGTAACTTCCTTAGAGTTATATTTTTGATTTTCAGCAATGCTGTTTATTTATGATACTAATTAAGACTTACATCTGAAATGGTGTATAAGATTTTATTAAAAATGCAATATGATTCATTTACATTTTCAATTTTCACCGTACCAAATAAAAATGCAATATGATTCATTTAGATTATCAATTTATGGAATACAATTCAACTTTTAATACTAGCATCAGAATTAATATCCCTTTTCAGGTGGAAAGCAGTGAGAAAAACAGTGTTGTGGACCAGCAACTAGGATTACCATAACTTTTTATTTAAATCTTGACTTATTTCAGTTTATCTTGTTTCTTTAATTTTTCCTATCTTAACAAGATCTTGATCTTCGGATCATTGTTTTATTAATTAGGATAATTTTTATATAAGATCCTATCAATTACTGATATATTTATTTTTATTTGATCGAATAGGATAATTGTTAGTGATGATTCTATCGAGTAGGAAATTATTTATTTTAATTGTATCAATTAGGAGAGTTCTTAGGGATATCTTAGTATTACAGGGTAGACTTGATTGAAATTTCATCACTGAGAAATAGTTTTCAGAAAAAAACTTGTGTTAGTTTAGGAGGGGTTCTGTCAAGAACAAGCCTGCTTCTCACTTTCATAAACAGATAGAAGCACAGCAATACGGAGAAGAAAAAAAAAAACTTCGAAAAGTTGAATAATTTGCAAAGTAATCAATGTTGTTAGAGAAAAACACCATTTCTTATATAATAGATTTAATTTCAAGGTGACAAAAGTCATCAATTTCCAATTCTGTAAAATCCCCTACATTCTTTCTTTTATTGTTTAAATACTGTTTGCTAGCATTTACCTCTTGTTCTTGTTGGATTGATACTACGGTCTCTGGATTAGTGCTTCTTTTGGACTTGTCATCTGTGTCATCAGAGAACAAGGTGGTACTGTTTGTATTGGCATCACTTGGATCTGATGCTACCAGTTCAAACTCATAATTCAAGATGTTGTTCTCCACAAGTCCAAGCTGCCAGAATAAAAATATCCATTTCAATTTCAAGTTGAGAAGATCTAAGTTGAACATTGGAAATTTAGTAAAAAAAAAATGTCCTATGCAATGGGGATACGCAAATGCACATAAACAATGAGGAAGCAAGCAAGAGGAAGGGGAGAGGCTGCACCAACATTCCATATTCCATTATGATTATTCCATGAAACGTTGTGCTCATTCATGACTACTAAATCAATGTTTTCCACATTTATTCACATATGATGAAGCCATATGACATATTTTCACCAGGAATTCAACTAATAATCAAGTAAGATGCAGTGATCACATATTCATACTCTGCTGAACGCTTTGATTCAATTTCAACTTACCTTAAAATGCTGATCACAAATTCATACTCTCCAAGCTTTCCATAAAACCCTAAGGAAATACTAAACATATACTTTACACGTTTACATATACTATAAATATTATGTAAAATATCTGAATCTTAAACACTAATGCTTTTCAGAAGCAAACAGAAGCTAAAAGCATGTTCATGTGAATTGCCATTATGCTCAGTTGAATTCCAATCCTTAGTGAGTGTAGCATTCAGTTAAACATGCATTTGAAAGTAGGATTACAGCAAACAAATACCCCAATTAAATGTTATTAAAATGAAAGTTGACTGCATGGAATAGAGATTCTCTGAGTCCACCAGAAAGAAACATGGAGATGAAGAGATGGAATAGAGATGTTTAATGAGAGGTAGAAAACCAATAATAATATGAATAAAACACAATATAAATAAGTTGGGAAATGCATACCATGCGTCTCCTTCTCCACATGTGTGTCCACAAATTTAATAGTTCATTTGTGCGTAAAGGCTTTACTAGGTAATCTGCTGCTCCAAGCCTCAAGCACTTTACAACAATGGATACCTCATCTTGTGCAGACATCACTTAACCCCCCACCCAAAAAATTAAAATAAAAAACATTGATGAGAAACAGGATATAATTTGCCAAACATAAAGAGTGATAAAAATTTCCTTATGAAAATAAAGACTCGAGACTTACTTATAACAGGGATTCGGCATAATTCTTTATCCCTTGCTATGTACTTCAACAACTTCATGCCTTTCTTCACCGGAAGGTCAACTTCAACCAGTATCATGTCTATATATTGCCCCTCCGCGTTCAGTGCATCAATTACTTGCCTAGCTGATTTTACTGTAGTAACTGTTGAGCATAAAATATCCACGCTAGTCATATTTTCAAAAGTTGCAGCAAGAAACTCTCTTGAACAGGCTTAATTAAGACAGGCTTAAGGGAAGCTAAATATTCCTCTAAGAATCATCTTTCATGTACACCTTGAACAAATGGATAAGGTCCACAAGCGTTGAAAAGCAAAATTTAGATCAGCCAGTGAATACAAATAGTTGGACTAATTACACAAATTGATTTTCAAAATGAAAGCATGTAACTCAATAATACATATAATACAACAATTCAAAATCACCCCTTTCATATTTCTGACAACACTAAACATTCTACAAAGAAAACTTTCAATTCAACTTTTTCTAACAAAACAACAGTAAACCGATACATCTTTCCAATTGTTACTACATATCACCCTTAATCATGACAACAATTGACACCAAAAAAGAAAGTAAAGGGGGTTTAATTCATACCCTGATAAGAACACCTCAAAAGAAGAGTAAAAACCTCTTCAGAACTCTTGGAATCGTTGTCACACAACAAAATCCTCATTTTGCTTCTGTCAATAAATCCATCGCCACTCTTACTATTATTCCCACCACAGTTACTTGCTCTGTAGTTCAAATTAATAAGTTCCTCGGTCTCAGTTTCAGCATCCATCGTAACTCCTCTTCCCTGTACTAGAAAAAACAACAACTCAACACTAAACCCTCCCTCAAAATCAAATCTTGCAACGACAACCCCAATCAAGACACATGATATTCAAAGCCCATTTGTTCATATCAGCTGATCGTTGCAGCACCAGCAAAATTCAAAGCCCAGGAGAAGCGGCGCACGTTAGCAATTCACACACAAAAAAAAAAACCCAATTTTTTTCTGGCTCTGTAGTGAGAAAAGATCAACCATGAGAGTATTTTGTGCCTGGGAATGGGATTTTCAATCCGAGGAAGAAAAAAAACTAGATGGTGGTAGGAGCTAAAGTGCGCCCGATGAGGTGGGAGAGAAGGGGGCGTAGGGTAGCAAAAAGGGTAGGGGATGACGTGGAAAGCAGGGAGAGAAGAGAGTTGAAAAAGTGAAAAAGAAATAGATATGAGTGGGTTAGGGTATGGATAGTTAGTTTGAGATAGAGAGAAAGCCACGTCACTCCCAAATCTCTCTCATTTTATGCAGCCACAATCTCACCAAAATATCCCAAATCTTCCCTACCTCTATTTTTCTTCTCTTTTTTGATACATAACCAGTTTTCAGATTCACTCATTCCAGGAACCAAAATAGCTCATTGTGTTCGTTTTTTTCTTCTTCAAGCCACTTATGGTGTTCTTGTTAAATCAGCCACAATATTATGAATAAATAAATGTGATTATATGTTTCATCGTATGGAACTTATCTAGGATTTATGTCGAGCTGTTCTAAAATTAACGAAAATTTTATTTAAATGTCAAGTCCTTTTCAATTCAATAAATGGGGGAGTATATGAAAAAATAATATCTAAAAATACAGACAGATTATTGATACCTAATCAAATAATACTCACTGTCATCTTTTTCATTAGTACAAGAAAAATATAGATTAACAAATACTAAATGATATTTAATGAGAAAAAAAAAATGTAGGTATCAAAAGTTATATGATTGATTGAAAAAGAAAAGGAAAGGAAAGAAATTATATGTTATTTAAATGTTTAAAAATAAAACATGTTCATGTATCATTGTTCCTAGTAAAACTATTTTTAACTTGTAAGTTGCTTCAAAATAGAATGGCCATGTGTTGAATTATGCTTTTGTATGGTTTACACTTATCTATGTTTGTAGTTCAATTTATCTAAGATTCAGAATATCATTTTATACCTTTGCATGTTAAATTCGTTTTTTACATCTTAATTTACAAGATCAAGAACTCGTGTTCCTTTTCTTCTTCTTTTTTTCAAAACGTTATATTATGATGCCTTTTTGTTTCTTCATCGCCTATATACTTACCATAACCAAGTGAAACCAACAACGTGGAATTAAGAAAGGGAAAGTAAGTGACAAATCAAATATTCGGAGGTAATAGAGTGCTGTCATAAATACATTTTGACGTTTTGGTATTAAGTGTTTATTATTTTTCATCAACCTTGGTTGAAAAATGTGAATTCGAAGGTAACGTATTAAGTTGGTAAAATGACTTGTCAAATATGAATTAACAAATGTTAAAATCAATTACTATTTATTTAAAGTTATAAAAATTTCTCATAACATAATAAGTTTATACTTATTTAAAAATTTCTCATTTTATTTTATAATATTTAAGAAACTTCTTATCCAATTTATATATTCATTTTAGTAATAAGAAATGGAGTACAGTGATGAAAGAGCACATAGTTGAGTTTTGTCGTCTAAGTTGGTGAAGTTGCTGAGGAGTATACAATGAACTTCCATCAAGAACAACTTATCAATGAACTGATTCAAATGCGATAATATATTGGTCTTTAGATTTGCTCTCATTTGGCCACAACATTTTTATGTTAGAATGTCTGAGTACTAAAGGAGATGGTAACAAGTCGAATATATTGTACTTTGGACAATATTTATCAATAATATTATTAATAAATTTTAATTAACAAAATAGTATGTTAAAAAAAGTGTTTTTAATATGTTTTTTGACACCCTTCATATGAATTTATTTTTTTTCAATTGTTGGATAAATATAAGATAAGATTAAATATATTTTCGATCTCTTAATTTTTAGTGAAAATTGAAATTAGTCTCTCTTCTAAATTTGACTCGATTTAGTTTTCTAACTTAAAAAACATATCGGTTTAATCTTTTTAACCAAATTTTGTTAAGTTTTATTGACATTTCAAACGCATTTTATGATATCATTTGAGTTGTTTGCACCGTCTAACATATTTTTACCTCAATGTTAACTAAAAAACTATTATAAAACGCGTTTGAAACGTTAACTAAACTTAACAAATTTGCTTAAAAAGACTAAAGCGACATAGTTTTAAAGTTGAGAGACTAAATTGAGTAAAAGTTTTGAATAGGAACTAATTCCAATTTTTACTAGAAATTGAGGGACAAAAACATATTTAATCCTATAAGATATAACGATCATATATGTCAAGTCCATATTATCCCTATAAAATTCATATATAACCACATATATGTTTGGTTATTTTTTAATTATTGATTTTTTTTAATGATTTGTTTATTTTACATTGCAACAAGTGAAGTAAAGGAGACATGACGAGTGAAGGCATATTCCATCAGGTGTAGGGATGACAATTTGGGGTGGGCCAGGCGGGCTGACCTATAGGCCCGCACAAAAAAACGTGGGGCGGGCTGGGATGTTGAATCCGCTGGCCTGCAATGGCCCGCCCCACATAGGCCTGTAGCCCGTGCAGCCTAAAGGCAGGACAGGGCGGGCTGGCCCGCTGGCCTGCTTACAAAATTATATGTTATTATTATTTTAGTTCTCACATCATTCATTTTGTTGTTTCTTTAAGTTCCTTTTATTTTATTTTTATTTTTATTATTATGTTTATGTATAATTATTGTATATAAGATAATATTTTATTCTTGAATATAAAATATCTTTTTATGTATTTTTAGGTACATGTCTTGTAAGGTGACATATTGCTATTATACTTTAGTTATAATTTTCCTTGTTATTTTCCTTGTCTTTGATTAGGTAAACTAATTACAATTATTTCGATAGAAAATGAATATCAATTATTATAAAAAAATAAAAAAAAAAATTATTTTTTCTCAACACAAAAGAAAAAATATTTCACTCATTACAAATGCAGGACAGCCCGCAGACTTACGGACCAATTTACGAGGCAGGATGGACTAGAAAAGTGAATCTGATATTAAACTGCGGGACCCATACTTTACGGGTCAAAACGCGTGGCGGGCCAAAATGAACCGAGTTTATTCGCTTTGCTATCCCTAATCAAGTGTATTAAAAAATATATTAAATAATATTTAGTTCAACTAACTGTTATTTAACACCTAAATCGGAACTTATATTTTTGGTCTTCCTCTTTGTTGAGATGAAATAATTATATAGTATAAAAAAATAATAATACAAAGAATTTATTAGCTTTTAATAGAACTTATTTGATATGGATATTTTGAAAGATGTCAATGGATATATTTTTAAAAAGGTGATTTAGTAGTAAAGTTGAAAGAAGTATGTGCGAGGGTGTGGTTTTAACTCTCCTACTAACATTATGAGAGTTGTAAAATTAGTTTGAAGGGTTTGAAAGGAGAATGAGAGATTCTAAGTTGAACTCATTTATCAACAAAATACTAACAATTGTCGTTAAAAAAAATGAAAAAAAATATCTTGTTGTTTTTAGTGTACAGATGATGGAAAGCGATCTTTTTATTTATTATTTGTTTTAACTTTAAGAATTTATTGTCCGTAAGCAAACTCAATAATAAATTTTGGTCTACACCGGAAGGATGTAAAAGCTAGATCATAGAGTCTTGTTTCTACTGTATGTACACTCCTTTTTTCATATATTTTATAATAAGTTTACTCTGATGTAAGAGTGAGGTTACTTGGGTCATTTCTATTGTAAGAGTGAGGTAAGAATAGAGATGTAAATTTATATTTATCTTTTACTTATTTAATAATAAATCAAAAGCCTACGCCTATAAACCACAACCATTGTGAAAAATGAAATATATTTATTAATGATAAACGATTTTTAAAAAATTGAAATAATATTAATCATTATTTTTGTGAAAAAGAATAGCCATTCACTTTACAAAAGGCTCATTTTTTGAATCAATAATCCCGTATTCTTTTCTTAGTTATTTCTATCTTTTGCCACAGGAGAGGATATTCAACCTGCAATTCTAGATGGAATTAAAGTAACCAGAAAATTCAAAGGTGTGAATATCAGTTGAACTACAAGTATGATGAAATGAACCAACTTTACAGCATAACCAATATTTAATCTATCAACCTTGGCGTGTAATAATTAACCTATACTTGAGTTTAAACTCCCTTCTATTTGCAATGAATGATCAATTTTTTGGCAACTAATTTAATCCCTGCATTCTGCTGATAGTCATAGGGATCTAAAGAGAAGAAGGCATCAACAAATGTCCCAGGCATGAACAAGGAACCAAGTTCTGCAGCATCAAACTTACTGAAGAGAAGTCTTTGCACTGCTCCAGAAGACTCTTTCTGGTATATTTCTGTGGCATAAAAGGCAACGTCTGCGACTACTGCTGTAGGTATGCTGTAAAATAAAGGGTACAGAAATCAGATAAATTCTAATGGAGAGAAATCCTAATTGTTTGGCAATTAGGAGCATCAAAGCAAAAGCTTTGGATTAAAGATTTCTCTGTTCACAGTTGATGGCATTCTCGAAGTTATCCCTACTTCATGATTTTAAGAACTTAATGTCATCCCTTCATTAATGGTATAAAGTATGAAAACAAAAAAGGTACCCAGTACATAAGGTTCCCAGCACAAAAACAATAAAAGCATAATCTAATGATTTAAAAAAACCAGGAAAATGGACATAAACCCCATCTGACACGGTGGTCATGTTAAACTGAATGCCCGGTTTTGAGATTAGAGTTGTCCACCATTTTACATGTGAAGTGAGGCAGTGATTAATGTTGATAAAATAAAATAACAAGTTCAAGAACTTACTGCAATCTGACAGTAGGATAGTTGAAGAAACCTTCTTTTCTAATGACAACAGGCCTCCAATCAGAGCTGCTGCCAGAATCCACTGTCAACTTCTGAGCAACGTGGTCACATGCATCAAGAACATTACATAGACTTGGTGATGAATCAACCACAAAATTCAATCGTGGCCGGCCAGCAGTATCAAAAAACTTTGTGCTTATTCCAAACCGCACTTTCAAATCAGTACAATGAAGTTGGAATGGGAAACCTTCATGCAGTAATTCTATTCTCTGACTGCCTTGAAAAGATGGAACAAGAGATGCATCAATAGAAGGCACACATATTCCATCAGGTTCTAAAACAAGAATAGAGGTGCTGCAAGGCTGAAACACAGAAGACGAGGAAGCCCAATCAGGTGACTCTTGCATGGGTTTTTCCACCATGGAAACATCTGACTTAATGGGTTCTCTCTTTATTTCTTCCTCCAGAGCACTCAAATTAAAAGGATCCGATTGAACTATATTAGGATCTGCATTATTAAGGGCATCCCCTTTTGGGCCGCTCATTGCTAAAGAAATTATAGGATGACTTTTGTCTTTGGATTCAACAGCAGGAGATGATAATACAGAACCCTCATTAATGTTTGATAAGGCCCCCTGTGATGGAGATTTCCCGTTACTGCGGCTTCTTGTCATAGTATTCGGTGAAACCCAACTGTTTGCAGTGAATATATCCGGGAGACTTGACTCCTGTAAGGACAGAGATTATCATTAGTTTTATGACCAAGTTCTCAACCACTGCTGCAAAATATATCACATATATACAAAAGATTATATAGAATAAGAAAAAAAATATTTCTTAAAACGCCTTCTTGATTCAGAGGCATACGCATTGCTAGTATTAAGGTTCCTCGATCAAACATTTTCTAAGGATATATCCATTGCAAGAGTCATACTCAGGACTATATGTTTAAGACTTGTATCTCATAAGAACTTCCTATTGGAGTATGCTGTCATGGTATAAAATTTAAGATCCTGTGTTTTAAATTAAACCCTGGGTCATAAAAATATAAAAACATTTATTTTTGCTGAAAATTAAACGAAAATATTAATTAAAAATGTGAGTCTTACTTGTATTGGAATAAAAGTTGCAAGGAGTTCATAAGAGTGATGTAGCACAGTGAAGCCCGCAAAAATAAACTAAAAGCTCATCTAATGCCTCTTACAATGGAAATGACCCAAGTAATCTACTGAAGCTACACAGTAAAACCTGATTCCACCCACATTAGGGCACGTGTAGGGTAATCTTGCCTATGTAAATTGTAGACTAACGATAGATTATATACCCCCGTTTCCAAACAGAGACAGCATGAATATTTTAATGAATGTGACTAAGTGATGTATATGAATTTTTTGTGGAGACCGTACAGTGATTCAACCTTAAAAAACACAAACAGGAGAATGTTCTACTGATGTCAAGTAGTAAGTTAGAGATAAATTATTCAAAGCCAGAAAATACATCCCGCCTCCAGGTGTTTGAAGAATTATAATTTAAGAACTAGACAAGAAAAAACCAAGGCAAAGAATCATCACAGGTAAACTAAGGAAAAAAAATATCATGGTCAAAATGTGCAAACCCATGCTAGCCAAGTTCTATTGGCATCACCAACTCCAAAAAAAATGTCACAAGACCAAAATGAGAAAAAATGATACTATATTCTAACAATGTGCTGTATGCCAAGAGACTCAAGTAACCACAAGTATTTTCCGGATGACATCAATCAGAGAGCTGATGAACTGTAGGTAGATTTGAAACACCTTAACCATAACAAAAGTTGTTGTTACATCAACAACTGAGCTGTGTTGCCAAACAAGAAAAAAAAAAGACTTTGAATTGCAAATTACCAAGAATAGAACAGTTGCACAGTATTTGAGGACTTCAAGATTCATCCGAACATCATCTAAGCTCCTGCACTCCAGAAACAGCAGATATCAGAAAAGATAAACTCAATACATTGCGAAGGTGGCATACGACAAAATTGAATTAGCATGTTACCTATGTGTCTGGCGTCCAAGTCCAAAATAAGTAGCAAGAGTAGCCATCTGCGTGTTACATAAAAGGTGAAAGTTATGACATGGTAGAGCGCAAAGAAGCCAGCTGAAAGAGCAAATTTAAGTAGTAGAGCGCAAAGAAAGAAATGCATGAAAGGAACAGTGACATGCCAACATTATTATGATTACAAATTATATAATACCTTCATGTCACCAGCTCTTCTTCCAAACTTCTGAGTCAACAAAACTAGAGAGTCAATGGTTCCCTTAGGTTCAGGTGGCGGCTGATTAATCTCAGCAAAAGCATCTCTAATCCGAACACAGTCAAACCTTATGATATTATGACCCGCCCAAATCCTCCCTACACAAAATTCACCACTCAAACATAAAAAACGTAACCATACACCTTTTTTTTTTTTCTAAAAAGGAATCCATTTTAGCAGAGAGGCGAACAAACAAAACATACCATGAAGAAGGTCGTAGACGAGGTGAGCAATGTCGGCAAAAGTCGGCGCGGTGGCGACGGCGTCGGCGGTGATGCCATTGCAGCGCTGGGACAAGGGGGAGATGACGGAGAGATCGGCGGGTCGGATGAGAGTTGAGTAGTTTCGGAGCTCCGTGAGCGTCTTGGGGCAAACCAAAATGGCTCCGAATTCGAGAATGGCAAAACCCTGGCCTGTTCGAGTGGGAACGCTGGTCTCCACGTCGAAGAACACAATCTCTGATCGGTCTTCAGCGGTAGAACCCATTCACAAAGAATTCAACCGAACAGTGTTGTGTTGTGAGAATTCAGAATTTATTTTGTTTGATTGAGGTGAAGATGAGGCTATATAGTGATTGGGCTGGCAAAGGCCCATGAGTTGAAGTTATTACTAACCCAACCATGAGGTTCAATGGCGGTGCAGTCTTGGAATATCTTTTCCTGCACTGTAAACCAAAACACCAAGCAATGAATAGTTAGTGGATATGGAATTCATCTCCTCATATGCTTTGCTTCTTCCAACAATTTTATCAAACCAACCATCTTTTCGTTTATATCACATTGCCTTCTAACATCATTGGGATTTCTCAGAACAATCGCATCCTAAAATTATGTCACAAACCTTATGCTGATACTGTTTTACTCTTATGTACTTGTTTTATCTTCAACTTCATCACATGTATTGCCGATCTAGTAACAGTAATTATTATGTTTGATTGATTTTCAAGTAACATGTGTCATCTGGTTTTTTAATTTTTTAACTTTTAATTATTTTCTAATTTAAAAAACTAAGTAGAGTTATGTCACTTGTCAATTGTGAAAAATCTGAATTTAATTAATTAATTTATTATATTATCTCAATTTAGTTTTAATTTTTTTAAAAATTAAAATAATCTCATTCTATTTAAATTAAGATTAAATTAATTTTTATATAAATATTAATTTTATATAAATATTAAATGATATTTTTATTATAATAATTATTTTTAATTAAGTTTATTTAAATTTATATTATAAATTTAATTTTATTTAAAATTTGTTTTAAATATTTATATATCAATAATTTTTAGACAAATATTAAAGTTAGTATAAACATAACAAATTTATAATTTCAAATGTAAAAATTTATAAATTTATAAATTCTTTTATTAGCATAGACAATCGTGTCACTCCGATGTAAAATAATAACTTTATAATTTTAAATCTAAAATTTTATAACTTATTTAATTTGGTGTACGATAAAAGAAATATTTAATCATTGTGTCACATGACTAGTCAATTTGATTATTAGATTTATTATTTTTGTTCAATTCAGTTTCATATAAAAAATTAAGTAATTTTATCCTTTTTTAAATTGAGATTGAATTTAATTTTTAAATAAATGTTATACAATTTTTATTTAAATACTAGTTTTAAACTTGTGCATTTGCACGGTTTTTTTTATGTTAGTAAACATATATTATATTAAACAAATATTTAAATATATTATATTAAAAGATATTTAGAAAAAAAATGTTTAAATTTATAATTAAATTTTGAATAAAATTAATGTGAAAATTATTCATAAGTTTAGAAAGTTAATATATATATATATATATATATATATATATATATATATATATGTCTGTGTGTGTATTTGTATAATCAGTGCATTGACAAATCCATCCAATACCTATTTTAGACTCGACTAATCAATACATTGATACACCCATCTAATGTGTATTGCTACACTCATCTAATGTGTATAGATAAACTTGTCTAATATATACTGCAAAACACGCTTAATCAGATAATGGATAGAATTGTCTAATATGTATTAATAGACTCATATAATGTGTGTGCAAATAAGCTCGTAATGTATATTGGTAGACTCATTTAATCAATATATGGACAAAGTCATATAATGTGTGTTGCAAGACTCGTTTAATTAATGTATGCACAAACTCACCTAATGCGTATTTTGAATCATCTAATTAATGCATGAAATGACTTGTTTTATGTTTTATGCCCAAAATAATTGTGTAATTAGTGCTTGGATGGACTCCTCTAATATGTATTACTGAACTCATCTAATTTAGTGTATGAACATACTCATCCAATATATATTGCAAGATTAATCTAGTCTAATTAGTGAATAGACATACTCGTTTAATGTGTATTAATAAATTCGTCAAATTTGTGTATGAAAAAACTTGTCTAATGTATATTGTTAGACTCATCTAATCAATATATGAACTACTTGTCTAATGTGTATTGCTATACTGGTTTAATCAATTCATCGACAACCCATTTAATCAAAGTATTTGTTCGTAAACTCATCTAATCAATGTATATATTTTTGCTATACTCTTCTAATTAGTGTATCTATAATGTGTATTATTAAACTTGTGTAATACTTTTTGCTATACTTGTTTAATAAGTGTATGGAAAGTCTTGTTTAATGTGCATTTCTAGACTTGTCTAATCAATGCATCGACAAACTCTCATAATATGTATTGCTAGACTTGTCTCACAAGTATATGGACATACTCGTATAATGTACACTATTAAATTATTCCTAATTTAGAATTAGAGTTGGTTTAAAACTAGAATGCAAATTTTAGAAATGAAAACTAACATCATTTGTTTAAAATTTTAAGAGGTTAACAATCACAAACTATTTAATACTTTATGTGATTTTTAAGTTAAAAATTAATTAAATAGTTTAACCTAAAAATCATTCCAAAAACTTAAAAATTGGGATTTAATTGAATAAAAAACAATAAAATAAGCACCGGTCTTCTAAAGAGATGCTAACAGATTTAATTCTAGAGGTAGAAGGCACAAAGCAGAGAACTACGTTCTTCTTACAATTCAACATCCAAGAAAACATTTATCTCTGATTCATAGCCTTCCAAATTGGCTTGCTTTGTGACATCATACAGGATTTCATAGATAAAATATGAATGCTTATGAGTCATGTCACCTGCAACAAAATTATGGACAGCTCCATTAATTTGGATCCAACTTCTGCCTGGAGGCTTTTTCACACCCATCTCGATCATTTTCTGTCTCACTGTAATGACATCCTGCCACCTTTGACCAAAGGCATATATGTTTGACAAAAGCACAAGATAGCCTGCAGCTTGATCAACGCTGAGCTCGGGTACTAAATTCTTTTCCACTTGTGATGCTAGATCTGAATTCTTGTGAATATGACAACCACCAAGAAGGGCACCCCAAAGGGCATCATTAGGCTTTAAGGGCATAGTTTCAATTAGTCCACGTGCTTCATCTAAGAATCCAGCACGGCTCAACAGATCAACCATGCATCCATAGTGTTCAATCCTCGGGTTGAGTCCCCAAGTATGCTTCATGGATGCAAAAATTTGACGTCCTTCATCCACAAACCCTGCATGGCTACAAGCACAAAGAACTCCGATGAAGGTTATTTCATCAGGACTCACTCCATTTACTCCCACACCGTCACTAAGCATAGTTTTAAACACATCAAGGGCTTCCTTCCCCAGTCCCTGTTTCGCAAAAGCCATGATCATGCTAGTCCAAGACACAGTGCTTTTCCAAGGCATCTTGACAAACACTTTATGAGCTTCACGAATGATTCCACAACTAGCATACATGTGTATGAGTGCATTGTTCAAGCGCACTGACGGTTGCTTGTTCCTAGAAACAAACCACTGTTGAACATACCAATGGATCCATCTTCCCAACTTCAGATCCCCTAATTCAGCACAAGCAGACAAAGCCGCCACCAATGCCACCTGATCCAATTCCACACGTGCCCTCCTCATCTCACCAAACAACAACAAAGCCTGCCTGCACTTCCCATTCTGAGCACACCCAGAAACTATGGTGGTCCAAGACACAACATTCCTACATGGCATCATGTCAAAAACCCTCATAGCCCCATCAAAATCGCCACACCTGACATACCCAACAAGTATAGAATTCCAGCTAACAACACTTCTCTCGGCCATATCGTCAAACACATGGCGCGCTCGCTGGACGGAATCACGCCTCGTATAGAAATTGATCAAACTTGTGTCCACAAAGACATTGGAGCAATACCCTTTTACCAAAACCGTGGCATGCAGCTGTTCCCCTTCTTTCTCCAACCCACCTCGCGCACATGCACTGAGGAGAGACGAGTACGTGAACCCATCCGGCTGAGCCTCAGCAGAGAGCATGTGGCTGTAACATTGCATCGATTTCCAAGGCATGTGGCTGCGGGCGTAACCTCTGATGACGTGGTTCCAAACGGTGGTTGTTGGGTTGTCCATTTTGGCGAAAAGGTGGTGGGCATGTCGGAGATGGCCAGAGGCAATGTAGAAGGAGAGAAGCTTGGCGACGATAATGTTCTTGTGAGAGAGACCATTGAGAAGTACTTGTGTGTGAATTTGAATGAGGGCGTTTACGCTGTTGCAGTTCTCTAATAGGAACAACAAGTGCTCTTGAACAACTCTTTTGCCCTTTGCAGGAACTGAGCCTTTGATCAACATGGAACCTCAACAAATAATCAACGCATTCTAAACCACGTCTTTCATCTTCTTCTGTTGCGTTTCCATTTCTACGTTCCCTCGTCGCGATCAAAAAGTGAAGATTGGAGGTTAAATTCAACATTTTTAGTTAGGGAGATCAAGTTATAAGCTTTTTTTTTTTTTTTTTTTTTTAAAAAAGCATATAATTGCTGGGCTTTTTTATAAATAATACCACTGCATTTATCAAAAAATATTTTTTTATGTTTTATAGAGAATAGATGTTTTTTATGCATAAACAATGAACATTTTTAAACCAATAAAATAAACAATTTAATTTTTTTAACTATCAATGTTTTAAAATGATTGAAATTTACTGAGTGGATGATTAAAAATGTGAAGAATATAATACTAGTAAAAGAATATTAGTTTGAGATGGTTAAGAGATTATTAATATTTTGCAATGTTTTGTATAATATTAATATATGCAACCTTTTTAATATAAAAAAAAAATCCAATTATCCGATGATTTTTGAGGTAATTCAAAATAACTCTACCTTGTTAATCGTTAGATTTTATTAGGGGAGTTGAATTCACACATTTTCTCACATTTTTTTCTAAATCCATCCAACTGATCTTATCTTTTCAAATTATTAGAACAAATAAATATTGCATCTCATTAAATACATTTATTTTTATTTTATATATCTCATATATTTCTTTTTAATTCATTAGATTTGTCTGACTAAAATAAATGAACAGCTTTATTTTTACTTAAAATAAATAAATCAATCTTAATAACGTTTGCACCTTGTATCATACTTAACATAATGTAAAATTTATAAAAGGAATTGCACTTTACAATCCCCATTTCCAATATATTCGATCCACCAATTTCTTATACAAATATTTACAATTTTATGGGACCAATCACTTTGTGAAACACTTACATAAATATAAGTATTAATGAACCCTCCACAAGTATTTGAAAAAACAAAACAAGAATAAGTAGTTGATTTTCAATTTGATTGAAACAAATATAAAAGTGAAAACCTACCTGTAACTTTTCAAGCAAAATCAAACAAAATAGTTTAAGCCAAAAATCTAGTAATTAACATCCTTTCTGAAAAATATTATACAATAAAAGACTCGTGAAAAGTGGTTATACTATAAGTAACAATTCTTATGTTTGAAATTCTTTTTCTTTCTCTCTAAACATATTACAAATATATTTAATTATATAAATATGTTATAATATATGTTTAATTATATAAATGTTTTATAAATTAATCGGTAATTGTTTAATTAATGTCTTTGTATATTAAATTATTTTATTATAATTAATAATTAAAATTTAATCTAGAAGGATAAATAATTTAAATTATCTACTATTATATATTTATATTAATTTTTTAATTTTAATTTAAGAAACGTCTAATATGATGTTAACAAGACAATTGCTAACATATTTTTCTGGGTAGAGTTGTATCTTTTCATGACCCATTGTCACCATGTCTAATCAACGAAAAACTTAAAAAGTCAACAAAATTTTGAAATGTCACCTTCGTTACCTGAAGTACTCAAATGCAAATAAATAGTATGTTTAGAAAAAATAATAATTTATATAAAAATAAAATAGTCTTAATGAAAATTAATTTTTATATTTAAAAAAAAATAATAATAAAGAATCAGTGTGAAAAAAAATACTTGAAGTGAGGTGTGTGTGAGAGAGTTATATTTAGACCTACGTATAATCATCCTATTTGGTCACAGAAGTTGACGGAGTCACCGAAAACACAAGGACCTGTACATTGTATCAATCACCGTCACTGTTTATTCCTAAAACATTTTCGTAAAAGGAATTATTATTTATTTCTATAAATGCTCTACAAAAGTACTTGTTATCAAAAAATACTTTTATTCCTTAATTTTCAATAAAAATTATTTTTTCCAAAATTTTAATTAAATATATTTTTTTTTAATTTTATAAATATATAAATATAGTTATTTTAACTAAATTTATTAAATTTATTTAATATTTTAAATATATTTTATATATATTTAATACATTTTGACTTAAATATTAATTAAAAATATGTTTGAATGGTCAGATAAAATTTTCAAATAAATCTTAAATTAAAACATATTTAATTTTTATTAAAAATGAAAACATAGAAAAAAAAACATATTTAACTTTTAGAATAATTTAAATTTGACAACCTACTTTTTTTCAAATCCTAAAAATAATATAAATTTACACTATTCAACATGTCCACCTAATTTTACAAACTATATACTTTTAAGATTTGGTTATTCCAAATATACTCAAAATTTATCCAGCTAATGCATCTCGTTCTGTGTGCCCCGTTTTAGGAAAAAATCAGAACGTACCATCATGCAAATCTTCATAATATTTGTTTCAAAATAAAAATATATATTCGGAATCATAAGAAAATATGATACTAATCATACAAACAACTAATAGGACTGAATGATATAAGAGTTTGGAAATATTCCTTTTGAAATATTTTTTTTATCTCCAGTTAATTATTATTTCTAAATAATTTATTGTAATTTCAACCTTCAACGCTTGAAGACATTAATTAGCCCTTTTTATTATGTAGCTAACAACAGATGATTTGACGCAAATTATGAATTGAGAATGTAGTAGAAGGAGCTACCCCTGTAACATCAACATTGATATTAGGAAAACCATTTTTTGCATCTCAGTTACTTTTTCATGACTCGGACATCTCTGAAATTAATTTCCTTTCTATTTCTATTAAAAACTCCTTCCGTAGTATATCATAGTATTAACCTTTTTACTGAAATGTTTATCAGGGATTCACGGAATAATACAAGAAATGTATATATTTTCTCTTAATATAAGACACTCCTAACATAATCATATAGTCTAATAACCTTTATTATTAATGGCTTCTAACTTTTTCTAGTATTCATTAATACAAAACACAAATGGAAATAAGAAAGAAGAATAAAATTAAAATTATAAAAAATAAGTATTAATTTCTTTTAAATATGTGATTACAATAAAATTAAAAGAAATTTAACATGTTTAATAAAAGTTGCTTACAGTAGTTCCTTACAAATAAATAAAAATATTATTGTAGTATATATATATATATATATATATATATATAAATGAGTTACTTAAATATAAAGAAAAGGTTTTCAATAAAATAATTATTGTTTATAAGAGTTACCTAAAATTAAAACTTTTATTTTGATGTGAATCTCATGTACATAAATTGTTTAAACAGAAATAAAATTATTTATATAAATAAACTTTCTGCAATTTATAACTTTCTTAATGTATAAGTAATTATTTAACTGTAAGTAACTCATATCTAAAATTATATTGAAAACTAATTTTCTTTATAGATAATTAGAATAAAAAATGTTAGTTGCAACAATTATGTTTAATAAAGGTCAAACAAAATGGTAAGGGAAATAATAGTTAACGAAGTTAGTTACGCAAATACTCCCGAGATGTGAAGTGTGGGTACAATTTTTGTCAGTTGGTCCAGAGGATGATACAGTAATACACTTTTAATTTTTGTTATTTGGAAAAGAACAAGTACGTAATAAATTTTGTTAATTTAAAAGAAATATTTATAAATTTATTTACTTGTTTTTATATCATAATATATATAAGTTAAATAAAAGGTTATGATTAATTAATGATGGAGAGACTTATGTGATAGGCGAACATGAGGGGATTATCATTAATTATAGCATTAATTACCAAATAAATACGATCTTTGGTTGGGACCAACTAACCTTTCTCTCTCCATGCAAATCTCATGACCTTCTAACTTCTCCATAATTCTATAATCAAAATAATAATAATAATAATAATAATAATAATATAAGAAAGTAGTAGTTCTAATATTTATTTCTTTTCTTAGTAATACTATTTTCCTTGACCTTACCAAGCCCTATCATACCATCAAATTCCATCATCTTCATCACTTTCTTTCAATTGACCTTACCTTACCTCACCTTTCAATTCATTTTTCGTTTCCTATCCTTTCAAATCCCAATCATCATCATCATCGCATCATCTTATCACCAATAAACAACAAGAAGAACAGCAGCCATGGCCGTGCAGTTTGCAACTCTCTGACATATAATCAGATTCCCAGTTTGGGTTGGGTTGGGCACTATGGAAACTGAAATAATCCAGGGACCTTGGGGATTTCGCTCTTTGCCCAAATTCATATTGTGCACCATTTCTGGGGCCCTCACCGTGTGTTTTGCCATTGGTAATTTTTTCCTTTTTGTTTGCTTTCCTTCATGGATATAACAATGCTTTGTATTCATTAATGGGGGGTCAATAAAATGCTTCTTGTCGCCCTAAAGTTCGAGTCTTTTTTATAATTGCTTTTGACTATTAAGGTCTAATTCTCGAGGCTTCTTGCTAATTACTAGAAAATACAAAAACAAGATTAAATTGTACCATGCATAAATCAAATTTATGTTGCATTTTTTATGTCGCAAAACTTGGATGGTGTTATTTGGGTGTTTTTAGTGATGTTTTCCTCTTCAAATTGGAGTTTTATTCAATAATCAATATCATATCTGTTTGCATCAAGGTCAACATAGTTTTTGCAGGTGAAACAACTCTAATCTGATTAAGAAAATACTGAAAGCACGTAAGTATTTGTATTTAAGTTTTTTTCCCAATCTTATGATCTGAATTGGTGATAATGAAATTTATGGTTTGTGTGAAGTTGTTGGTGAAGGTGCTCTTGTTTACAAGGGTGGAAAAAAAATCTGATTGGAGAATGTTTTCCTGGCCAGTAATCACTATTTTAGTGTTGCTAGCTGTGATGTTTGATTATATTAGTCTCATGTTCTGTTTTATGGTTGCAGCTGGTGCCATGACAGGAGCTATAGCTGGTGCTTTAGCAGCTAAGGCTACAAGAAGCGGTCTTCTCCGGGGAGTTTCTTTGGGTGCCATTGCCGGGTCTATACTCTCAGTGGAGGTGTTGGAAGCTTCCCGTGCATACTGGTGTATGGAACAAACTGGCTCACGGGGAGCATCATCTATGGTTGGTAGTCATTTTATTGTTGATTTTCCTTGGTCTAAGTAAAATGATTTGTAACTTTCAAAAACATGAGGCACAAAATGGTTACCCTTTTTAAGTTTTATGCCTTGCCTCTTCATTAAGTAGCATTTTAAGAGCGAGTTAGCCCTTATGTGTGGCGGTCTTAATTCGTAGTTTTAAGTCAATGTTTTAACATTTAAATCCAGGCAGATTTCATAGAAGAACTTGTTCGGGGGAGGCTTGTTGAGGAATCCCTTACACCTGCCATTTTAACTGCCTACAATTTACAGGTAATTTTCCTTTCCCTCTCGCACCACATTTACCTTTTGCAAGTAATAGTTGTATATGTCCATGGATTGCTATAATAACCTTGGTGCATCACCCAATGTTTAAATTGGCAATACTGAGAGCTATTGGGTATGGCCAATTTTTTTATAACCTTAATCCTGTAAGGCCTGTGAGTAACGGCACTTGTTTTAAATATTTTTCCTTTGCAATATGGAAGCAGGCAAAATGACAGTTTCTTTTTCCTCTTCCTTTTGGTTAGTATTATGAAGATATTCACTATTCTTGAATTAGAGACGAACCTCTTTTTCTTTCAATTCAACTAAAACTGGTTTCTCTCAGTTTGATCAGCTTCTTCCAAATTCATGTAACCTATTTAACTATTGAAATCTGACTATTGAGGTTGAAAAAGAAGGACAATCACTAATCACTTCGTAAAAAAAGCCTCTAAACTTTTAGAATGCAAATCATGGTAGAGTGATCTGCTGATATATTTGATAATTTACTAAAATATTCGACGTTGTAAGGCAAAACAAAGATTTCACCGCTGAGAGTTTGTTTTCGTAAAGGAAATCAACCATAAAAGGTACATTAATCAAATCAAGATATGGTACCATGGTTAATCCAAAATCTTTTGAGGGATTTTGTATATTTATCTGAAAATTTAAGCCAAGTTGGACGGGGGAAAACTTTAGGCAGGACAGGGAATTCCTCAATCAATAATTATCTCTAGATTGAGGAATATCTAGTACCTTCATCCAAATTTGCAATATAAAGTTATAACTCGTGACCTTGTTAGATTGTCAGTCCATAGTTTGACGCTATCAACTTCCTGCTCAATACAGAGTGCAAATCATGCACAGTAATCAAAATCTGTAGACACGGACAAGATTTGAATCGTGAATGCGCATATTCTGATAACTCATGACTATGAACACAGATGCCGTTTTAATGCATTCCTTTTTAAGGTTTCACTTGTGCAACGAGGTGTGTCGGTGCACTGTGAACTTTGCCAACTATGTATGACGTCCAGTTGATGGAAAATTACAATACAGAGTAAAAGTTGTTTGCACGATAATCATATGCGCTTTATATAGTAGAGAGATTATTCGCCTCGCCAACTAATGACAGGTGCATGCATCTATAGTAATATATCACTGTCATCGGAACTGTAGCTGTATATGCACATCATTATCTTTAAATTTTAATGTCTTTTAATGACACAACTTCAGTTTTATACCTGCTTTCAACTGCTTGTTGATTTTTGTAACCCGTCTGTAGACCACTTTGGTTTTAACAAGCGTAGTTGTTAAAGCTTATTTACATATAACTGATACGTACATGGGTAAATGTTTTCTGATTTGATTGCTTAGTACATTATCGTTAAGAAGTCCATTATCAATTCTGTACTGGGACTATCTTATCTCGTGATCTGTTTTATAGTGACCACTTTTTGACGTATGATCATTCGTTTTAGTTTGAGCAGGTTGGCATCGCGAATGCAGGCTATGATGAGATTCATGATGTTCATGGCTTAGTGGCACCCAGAGGATTGTCAGGAGATTCACTGAAGAGGTTACCGCACCATATGATCTCAAAGGATATGAAGGCAGAAAATACTTGTACAATATGTTTGCAGGTGAGCATTATTTTTTAAGATATGTGAATGTCCTAATCCCTTTTTGTTACCTGTGTGAAAACCATATAAAAGAACAAAGAATATAGGTAAGAAGGTTTCGAAAATACTAATATTAAAAAGAATAGTGGGTAGGTATTAAATTGAATCCACATTTGATTTCCTTTTTATGAACTGTTAATATAATGGTCTTACTATCTAGAAGTGAAATTTACAGGATATTGAAGTTGGCGAAATTGCAAGAAGCTTACCACGCTGTCACCATACATTTCACTTGATATGTGTGGACAAATGGCTTGTCAAGAATGATTCCTGTCCTGTCTGCAGACAGAATGTGTAACTTGTTCCATGGGCATTCTGAGATTATCTTTATGGGAAGATGTATAAGTTGTATAATTTGTTTTTATAAACTGCATTAAGTTTTGTACAGTTGACTTTGGCATTTTGTAGTATTTATCTGATGTAATTATTAATAAGATTATTTGGTATGAAAGCCAATGCCCAATAACAAATGTTTTGGGAGAAAAAAATTGAGAAAATGGCCTGCTTTAATATTTGAATGAATGAATGACTCTTACTTTCTTAAGCATGTTACATTTTTCTAATTATATTAAAAAAAATTTAAATTCACTGTACAATGTTCCGTATTAGTTTAAAATACGAGAATCCAAGACTAACGTGCAAAAGCAGAAATTTCAGCCCATGAGAATTTAACAAATTTGATTGATTTTGCTGGCCTATGAATTTGTCGTGTTACTTCCTTGATATTGTTCTTTATGAAGTGGTTGGTTTCAAAGTCGCCATCAGGCCAGCTAAACCACCATTCTCTTAAGCAACATGCCTATCGGTCAAGAATTGTAGGCACCTATGTGTAATTTGTCTCCAGCAATTAGGTTCGTTGATATTTTGAGCACGGGACGCCAGTTTTTTGGTTGCCAAAAGACTATAAAGTAGTGTATGTAATAGCCACTGATACAACATACGATTAACCTTGCATGTAGATAAATTATTCCTTTTTCAAGGGTGCCTTTCCCCTATCTATGCGTGTATAGACACATTTTGTATCTTGAGTAGGATATAGAAGAGCAACAGACAAGGAGTGTCCTGTTGATATTGTTAGAACAAAACAAAATGGAATATAAAAATAAACATAATTTATTTGGTTGCTTTTCTCAATACTTTTATTCAAAGAAAGCACAACTGCTTTACAATATGGGGAATATAACTGACAGGTTACAAGCTGATATAGACTACAGTGAATAGGGCTTTATCTTGAATTAAACTTGTCGCTATAAGATTATACACAAACTATGCATCACAGCAGCAGCCTTACTTGACTGATTTCTTATAGTTAATTCCAGAGAAAAGCAATTGGCAGTGGTGACAGCAAGCCAGGCAACATAATAGTGCCCTATAGGCCGCCAATTCATGAATATTGTCTGCCAGGTTCAAACAGAGCAAAGCCAGCAGTGAGAATGACATTTAAAATGAGATCATTTTGTGTTTACGGATGAGCATTTGAAGCAGTATTGCAGAATTATCAGTCAGATACATGTGATAATTGAGTCAGAAGTATAACATTATTATACAATATTTTTCACATGGAAGCTGGCTCATAGTCGTAAAGCAAGGTCTGCAATTATTTTACTTGATTATTTCTCATATTGGCAGCCAATTTTGTTTGTATTCAACCATCCATTCAGAAAATTGATATGTCAAACTTTAATTGAGAGACCTCTATGTTGCGAAAATGCAGCTTACATTGGAGCGTGGAATATTGCACACATTCACACAGCAACTGCTTCAGGTCTTTTGCTGGTTTTGATTCCTTTTATAGCTACAAGGGAGTTGAAGCCAGGAAAATCATCAAAATCATATGAATTTACACTCGTTGCAGTATATCTCAACTCACAAAATATTATTTTGGGTACCTTCAGCATAATCTTTAGCTCCAAATACAGCAGAACCAGCAACCAGTGCATTGGCTCCAGCCTCAATCACCTGCCAAAAAAGATTATACTAAAAATTGGATCTTACAACTCAAATGGATCACTCTTATTACTATGCCTTGTTAAAAGCATTCTAATCCTATGAACTTGCTCGTCATTATTTCTCTCCAAATCTTTGTTCCGTCCAACAGATGGAGCACTTAGCCAAAATACAGAGGTATATATAAATTTGAAGTGCATTTACCAAAAAAGTACACATATAAACTTGAATTGCGGAAACAGATTGATTAGATACACTTGTCACATCATCTGTTTCCCAATATTTTATGATGAGTTAGTTCATTGAGCACAATCAGATTCTGTTCACCATGTAGAAGACAATATGATTATGTGTACGTTACCTTGTAAGCATTTCCTGGTCCAACTCCACCATCTACTTCAATCCATGGATTTACTCCCTGAAGACAAAGAGGGAGACAAAAAACAGATGTAATTATGTATGACATAGAAGTAGGGAGAAAACAAAAAGTAATACACAGTAATACAAATATAAAACCATACCTTCTCTGCGCACAGTCTTCTCAAATCAGAAATTTTCTTTACTTGACTCTCAATAAAACTCTGGCCACCAAAGCCCGGGTTTACAGACATGATTAAGACCAAATCAACCACTGTCAACACCATAACAAGATTAATAGTTTTTAAATTTTAACTACTAAAACATTTTTTATACATATAATTTGAACTAAAGCTTTAAAACAAGAAACTAATTACAAAAATGTGTAGAACATGATATAGAACTATACTGTTACTAGCAGAATGAAAGTTCAAAAGGTACTTAATGATTAAGCAAAAAAAAAAACTAAAGTTCTTGATCTTTCAAATTCGTTGACTTTCATTGAATATTCAGTTGACACAGAAATGAAAAAAAAAAATAAAGAAAACAAAGACATGCTCTATATAACAACAAAAAAGTCAAGTGCAACTCACCAAAAAACTGGAATAGTATGTGTGAACTTAGATTTGAGAATAAACTGTAAAACTTTAAGCATAGGACTAATATGTCTAACACTGCTATTAAACCTGCTGACTAAATCTCTGTCTTCTGTTTATAAATTAAAATTTTCTGTTACAAGTATTGTCAAGACACAGAAACAGTTTCACAAAGCCAGATTGCACCCATAATGCAGGAAAGAAACATAACTCCAAGTTAACTAACTGCTTTGCTAACTTTTCTATTCTAAACTCAATGCAGACTGGGCTGGTATTGGTCCATGGTTAAAGCTTAGAAAGCCACAGTTAGAATATTGGGAACCCAAGTCAGAAATATTAGAGAGAACGACTACTGCTAACATTGTATAATGAAAAGAAAGGAGACAATAAAGGGAGTAAAAATGGCTCACCATCAAGGACATATTCTATTGCGCTTAAGGGAGTTCCAGGGTTTAATACAACTCCAGCTTTGGCTCCCAGACTTTTAACCTAAATCAGGAGAAAGAAGTCAGGTATATTAAGCAGAAAAATTTAAAGCAGGAGTGCGAAAATTTCCATGTAACCAAGGATTAATTTCAACTGTCCAGTTCCCTAGCTGGCTTTTAACACAACTGCATATAACAATTTATGGTTCTGAAAAAAAGAAACCAACTCTGAAATAGATATACCCAAAAGTATAAGGCCTCATATTTCACACCATGGTGCAAACATTGATTCAGACAAAGGAAAGGTTATGAGATGGTATAAGGCTTCCAAAATCTATTTATTTATTTATACACTTAGCTGGCATGAAGAGGCCAACCATTCCTCATTATGAATAGGAAGTACGCAACTTCATATAGCACTGGCCAATTATATAAAGAGACCAATGCCTTCTACTGCATTTTACCATAACCTAAATAATAGGTGATTATGAACCCAAACCAACCAAGAAAGGGATAAAAGAGACAGGTGAACCAAAGCAAACCAACCAATTAGCATCACAGGTCTCAAGAAAATATTGAAAGAACATGTAACAGCAAAAGGAATTTCACCTTTTTTGAAAAAGTTTTAAAAATACTAAAATTCATTCTAAGGTCAGTCCTGGTTTAAGAATTTCCTTGACATAAGATTTGGCTTTCTGCTTCATCAAAGGGTTATAAACACTCCCGTCCTCAAATGCTTCACGAAAAAGTACTCCAATTTCAATATAACAATTTGGTCAGGGAAATTGATGTCTTAAATACCACGAGAATTTGTTATAGTCATTTCTTTATCCTGTCCTCAGACTGCCTTGTTAATGCTCTATCCACATCGTGAAGTATATTCTATAGATATCCTTAATAATATAAGTAACCAAGACATCCCTTTACTGTCACTTAAAATCTCAGACATTTATCCCAGCATCATGTCACTAGTACTGTGTCCTTGACAACAAAAATCTCAAATTGCATGTGTACAGCTCCTTTGATAATCTTTTTATTTCATTTACAATTGATCAAAGTTGCCTCCTTGGTATCAGTTTTCAGTTGGAACAACTTTGTTCAAGAATTAGACAGTTCAGGAGGAAATCTTACTTGATTAACTGTACGGTGCAAATGGATGGTGGAAGATTGTTCACAATGAACACTGACAATATCAGCTCCTGCCTTGATAAAATCTGGCACCCTTTGTTCAGGCTCCACAATCATCTAAAGTATTTAAAAAAAAGTAAGAAAAGTACTTAGATTCAGTATCAGCTTAAATTTGTATGCGTGTATAGATGATTAGAAGACTACCAGGTGCACATCCAAAGGAAGATCTGTCACAGGGCGCAATGCATCAACCACAAGAGGTCCAATTGTAATATTTGGGACAAAGCGACCATCCATTACATCAACATGAATCCAATCACAACCAGCCAACTCCACTGCTTTCACCTAGACAAGATAACACACGAACTCCAACATTCATGATTAGTTCCTAGAAAACAAAAATACGGGTTCACTAGCAATTAGAAAACTTGATAAAATGAGAATCAAATATAGTACATTGTAAAGTATGTTACCAAACCTGCTCTCCCAATTTTGAAAAGTTAGCAGAAAGAATGGATGGAGAAACAATGATATCGCTTTTTGAAAACTTGTCAACACGAGATGAAGCCTTCACGATGGTTGAAATTTTCCTCCTGAATTCACAAAGTAGAAAAAGTTAAAAAGGGACATTAAAGAAGGCTATATTATTCTTTCAAATACCCCAAAGCACAAACCATATCTAACAAATTATACATGCACTGCAATCTGCATAAATATGTACCGATCACAAGAAAGTTGTTAGCACTCCATATGAACACAAGACCACAAATAAATACATCGAAATGCTGGCTAATAAAACGAAGCTCTGAAGCTACCATGTTTTAGCCAATGGACGAGATTCCCAAACCTTACCAAAAAATGATCAAATATGAAAGAAATGGGTACAAATAAACAGAACCATCCAGGTTGAAAAACAGCATAGTTGTCACGATCCTCCCGGATAAAAATAACACGAATTGAAACCAGGAAGGAGACAATGCAAGACGATGGCATTAAGTAAATCATTTAACTTTTGAATTATCTGACTGCAAGCTACCCAAAGGTCGTTCTTTTCTTTTAATTTGAACAAACAGTATTGTCCAGTTATCTCCACAAATACCCACAATCACATAAAGGGGTCCCAGTGAGTGAATTTGATTTGATTGTCAATCAAAAACACAGGAGTGAAATTCATGAGAAATTCATCCTCTGGGTGTCCCAATCCACCAAAGTAGGAAGTATGAATAGGAATACCTGGAGAAAGTGAGGGAAGGAGGATGAAAAAGAGTGACTTTGTGAAGGTGGAGACCATTGATTTGGGATTGGAGGGTGGATGAACACAAGGAAGAAGTTGCAGCCATCTCCTTCTTCAACTAAATTCAAGTTTGCGTTACCAATCCTATGGTTCCACAAAAGAGTGCGTGTGTTTGTGTGAGGTGTGTTGTGGTGTGAATTGATTGGATTTTGTAATATGAAAAATGGAAAATCAGATGAATGACACGTGGCATTTGGTTTGGTGGAGATGTGCTTATCTGCAACGGTTGGTTGATGCTGCTCTTCTCTCCCGCACCTCTCACTCAACCATACCATAAACAATTATTAAACACTTCTTACATCAACTATCTCGAGCAAGTTACTCATTTTTTCTCATTTTTGCAATTCATGCATTTCACTACTCCTTTATTGTAATCTCTTGCTTCATCTGGTATAATTTTTTATAACATATTCTTACATTTACATGATATTTTTTCCACATGTTTTAAATATATTTTTGTAATGATTACTTTATTTTATAACGAAACCAATGTCGTTATTTCTTAATATTTTGTTATAATTTCTTCTAAGTGGGTTAAATATGTTTTTAATTTCTTAATTTTGAGTGAATTTTGAAAATAGTTCATTTCAAAACTTTAAACAAATTCAATCTTTCATCTTTCGAAATATATGGATTTAGTCATTTTAATCAAATTTTGTTAAGTTTATTTGACATTTCAAGCGTATTTCATAATAGTATTTCACTTAACATTAAAGTAAAAATGTGTCAAATAATATAAACAACTCAAATACAATCCTAAAATATGTACGAAACATCAAATAAACCTAACAAAATTTGATTAAAAAGATTAAATTCACGTATTCCGAGAGATAAAGGATTAAATTGATTCAAAATTTTAAAATAGACTAATTTTAAAATTTACTTAAAGTTAAGGAACAAAAAACATATTTAACTTTTTTATTGTTAAATCGAACAAACTTTCTCTCAACATTAATTAAATTTTCTTGTTGTCAAATTCAATTGTGAGATTTTTTTGAATTAATATTGATTAAAACGTGAGAAAAAAATACTTTCAATTAATTATCTTGTAAAAATAATCATAATAAATATTAGTTTATATAATTGTGATTGATATCAACCAAAAACTATATTGACCCATGTCAATCAACAAATAACTTTATGAATGTCACTTAATAAAATTTGTCAACAATTTAACATAAACTAAGTTTGACTAAACGGATAAATTAAGATTGACTAAAAGGATAATGAATAATGATATTCTTGAATTAATAACAGTTGTTTAATATTTAATTTATTTTTCAACAAGATTGTTCAATAACAGTGTTGGGTAATATTTAAATGTGTAGAAATTTTTGTTGACACTAATAGTTTCATCACTCACATATAAGATTAGAGATAATGTACTACTAAATAGTTTTTCAACCAAATTGATAGTCATGTTTAAATTGGGGACTATGTGATAGTAGGCATTTTTTTAAACCACATTAATAGTTTATATATTGAGACCATAACAAAGATTGTGAAGGCAAAGCCTTATTTATACAGGTGACAATCTTGTTAAAATTAATGGTTTAAAAAATATCAATATAATCAATAAAGTTGTTAATTCATAATTAAAGCTTGAATTTTTACTATTATTAGGATTTTTAAGTGTATTTAATTTTAATTATTACTGAATCGACATAATAACTAAAAAAATCAATTAATTAAAGAAATAGAGGAAAGTAATAGGAAAATCTAATTAAGACCTTAAAAGAAATAACCAATTATAAATTATACAGGGGGAGCTTTACTTGATGGGTCCCGTAAATTCTTTACTATAACATTTTGATGTTCATGGTGAAAGTAAAAAAAAGTTGTTATTTTGGGATGCATTTGTAAGATATAAAATCTCATGAGATAATTTGGAATCTTTTTGTTGACATTTTTGTTTGATTTTTCATAGAATAAAAAGAGCTGCAAACGTCATTGAAAACGACTTTTTGGCTTTGTTTAGATAGAAGAGTGAATTTGGGAAACTGAATTTACGTGGATTTGGAGTTAATATAAGTTGTTTGAATTAAGGGAAAATTTGTATGATTTGGATGAATTAAAGAGAAAAATTTGTAAAAGTTAGTGAATGATACAATAGATTTGATAAATTAAAAAATATAAACTAAAGTAAGTAACCTTGAATATGGAGTTTTTATTTTTTATTCTTTTATGTAATTGTCATATTTCATTTGTTCACCCATTTAATCCCATCGATAAAAATTTCAGGTTAAATTAAAAACATAGAACCCTATTAAAAATATGACAACAATAAAGTCAATAAAACCTGAAGCTGAATCCAAAATTATTTCATCACGTGCTCTTATCATCATCATCGTCAACAACACTCAAACTCCTTCACCAAGTCATATAGAGACTTTATTATACCAATAAAAGAGATGAATAATTTTGTTAATTCACTATTCAACAATCACCGACCACCATTGTTAATGTCTATTGAGGAGTCCAAAACTTTTACCGAACTTTTTGGTGTTGTTTTCGGTTAAATATTAAAAATATATTATATTGATATTTTAAATATTTTTTTAATATATTTTAAAATTAATGATAATTAATGTATTGTGAATAAAAAAACACAAAAAAATTCAAAAAAAAAATATAAATTTCTATTGAGTGTGTTTCTTCTTGTCGCCGTCATCTAGCACTCAGAATAACATAAAACAGGTTTCACAAATTTATCAATTTCAGGAAACTCAAGAGTGTGTCTGTTTAGAAAAACATGAGACACTTGAGAGTTCCTAGAAGAGAAACCAAAAGACAAGACAAAAATCCCAAAATAAAATAATCTAAAAACGAAGAGAAGCCGCCAGCAAAATTTTAAATTGTTATTTTTTAAAATTTTTTTGAAAAAAACTCATTCTTACCTTGTTAAATTTAAAAAATATTTGAGTATTTAAATTTTAAAGAAAACATTTTCAATCCTGAAATAAGATGACAAATAGAAGAAATTAAAAGTAAAACACGAGGCTACCAACCTTTGATATTGTCTATTTTCAAAGATCACATTACTACCATTTTTAACAACACCATTCAACTCTCGAGACTAAAAATATACTTTTCCGAAATTTAAAAATTAGAATAAACATTTTTTAATCTTAATATTCAAAGTCAAATTTAACTTAAATTGCATAATTTTTTTTTATTTGAACAACGAAGATGTAGGTGTCATAAATACGTGCGCATGATATATGCACGACCGAAAAAAATAAAACACGTGACATCATATTTATGTTTTTGTTTGAATTTTAAAATGAAAATTTCCAAGAACAGAGTCGGTAACGGTAACGGGAAAAAGGGGCGTAAAAAGGTGTCACCGACAGTTCATTTCCGTAATTTCATCCAATTTTGAGAAACAGTAAGATTATTATCCTAATTTTGAGAGAATTACAACGTTATTAAACTATTCTTTCCAACCAAACAAATTAATGTCGATCGCATCATGGTCTGCGGCGTCTAAACCAAATCACTCTATCTGCTCCGACACCCACTCACTCGTACTCTGCTGCATTCATTCACTGTTTTACCACCAATTTTTGTGATGAAGAAGTTCCCACTCTCACACTCCGATTTGGACTCTAAATGTGCCTTCACTTTCTCACTCATGCGTTTGATGGCTTTTTTCGTCGCTACTTTCGTTCTCTGCTCTGTTATTTTCTCTGTCTCCGTTGTTCTTCGAGACCCTCCCTCAGATGCGGCACTTCGCGAACCCTCATCACTCACCCCTCTCTTTCAAATCACTCAAGGTACCTTTTTCATTTCCTTGCTAAAGGGTTAACTGCTTTCACCTTTTTATCCCATCGCATTGCTAAAGTTGTAACATTTCTTTTCTTTTTCCTCTCATGACTTGTAGATTTGGACAATGATACCTCTGATTCTGTTCAGTTGCTTCGAGATAAACTGCACGGTGGCCTTTTAGTTGATGGATTTGATGAAAATTCCTGTCTCAGCAGATACCAATCAGCCGAGTATCATCTCAAAGGGCTGTCGGGAAACCCTTCTTCTTACCTCATTTCTAGGTTAAGAAAATATGAAGCTCAACACAAACAGTGTGGACCTTACACTGAATTCTATAACAAAACAGTGGAACAACTTAGGTCTGGTAAATTTACGGAGTCCTCACCTTGTAAATATGTTGTATGGATTTCATTTAGTGGGTTAGGGAATAGGATATTGACCCTAGCTTCTGCATTTCTTTATGCTCTTCTCACAAACCGTGTTCTGCTGGTTGACCCTGGAGTGGATATGGCTGATCTTTTTTGTGAGCCATTTCCAGATACTTCCTGGTTTCTCCCTGCTGATTTTCCTCTTACCGCTCAGTTTAATAGTTTCAGTCAGAAATCTGATGAATGTCATGGGAAAATGCTGAAAAATAAATTGGTTGTAAATTCCAATGTTCCTTCTTTTGTCTACCTTCACATAGTCCACGATTATGATGATCATGATAAGCTTTTCTTTTGTGATGAAGAGCAACATTTTCTCCAGGAAGTGCCTTGGTTAGTGATGAAAACAGATAATTACTTTGTCCCATCTCTATTCTTGATGCCATCATTTGAGCAGGAGCTGAATGATCTCTTCCCAAATAAAGAAACAGTTTTCCATTTCTTGGGTAGGTATCTGTTCCACCCCACTAACAGTGTGTGGGGACTTGTTACCAGATACTATCAAGCTTATTTAGCTAAAGCCGATGAAAGAGTGGGGATACAAATTAGAGTGTTTGACACAGAACCCGGTCCATTTCAACATGTATTGGATCAGATCTTAGCTTGTACTTCCAAGCATAAACTTTTGCCTGATGTTAACAATCAGCAGGATGCTACCAATTCATCAGGAAGTCCCAAGTCAAAAGCGGTGTTGATGGCATCCTTAAGCTCTGGTTATTTTGAAAAGGTAAGAGACATGTATTGGGAATACCCTACGGTGACAGGAGAAGTTGTTGGGGTTTACCAGCCGAGCCATGAAGGATATCAACAAACACAGAAGCAGATGCACAACCAAAAAGCTTGGGCAGAAATGTATCTCTTAAGCTTAACTGATGTGTTGGTTACAAGCTCTTGGTCTACTTTTGGCTATGTGGCTCAGGGGCTTGGAGGTTTAAAACCATGGATTCTGTACAAACCTGAGAACCGAACAGCCCCAGATCCTCCCTGTCGGCGTGCCATGTCAATGGAGCCATGTTTCCATGCTCCTCCCTTCTATGATTGCAAGGCCAAGAGAGGAACTGACACAGGTGAACTTGTTCCGTATGTGAGGCACTGTGAGGATATGAGCTGGGGCCTTAAGCTTGTAGACACTGATACTTATCGCTAGTTATGGCCATCCATATACAATGTATGCTATGATGTATTGTTCCAAATTTTGGTGTAAAATAGAATAGAGTTATTTCTTTGATTTGTGTATCCACTGTTCTCTCCGAGAATCATGGTATTAGCTTTACTATTTCAGGGCTATTGACTGCGTAGAAATGACTTTTTCTTAATTTTGTTTACATTGCTAAATATTAGTTATTAATTCTCGTTCCATGCACTTTTATTATTAGTTAAACTTATATCCATTTATTTGTGACTTCAAATTATATTACTCTTTTACAAGGCACGAGAACTTCAAATTTTCAGTCACTGATATTCTGGTAGTTGTGACCTCAGTTACAGCAGAAAAAGAAAAAAAGAAAGGAATGTTCCCTATAAAGTCACTGTGGAGTTCATTTCATCAATCATTCTTGGCGGAACTATCACATTAGCCATTTTCATTCTATTCTAAGTTGAATATTCTTTCAGAAAGTTTAGTATATCAACTGGCGGACCTGATATGTTTAGTGTATGACAAACAAACTACGAATGTAAGTCTCTAACGTATTCTATAATTGTCTGTTTATTTTCCTGTTCCAAAAAAATGCAACAAAACCATTCATGGTTTACAATCTCATAAGTGTTTTCAGAGAAGCAACAACAATAAACATCTGGTAGACAATACCTGTAAATTATAAACCACACTCTGCGATCTTAATTCATGATCCAGCAGCTTCTTGTAAAAAAGGTGTAAACTTTTTCAGTCCATCCGAAAAATATAACTGAAATGCTTAAAGATTGGACTTGTCTAATGTTGTTGGGCTTGATTTTAAGCCCAATGTTATGTGCCTTCCAAAAAGGCCATTTAGAAAGTGTTTGTTGATTTCAACGTTGGTGGGTGAAGGTAGTGGAAGCATACATACCATAATGGGAGAGTAATGGAGAATAATAAAATTCAACAGAAAAGGTCGCTATCAGAGAAGAATATATCTTAATCTCAAGAGTTTACAAAAAGGTTGAGAAAACACAAAAGTTAGGAGGCACATCTCCATCCTATCAAATTCGAATCATTTCCAATCCAAGTCAAAGAGATCAAAAGTTAAGCTTTTGGAAATTGCCAATAAAGTAAGCAACTCTATATATTTCCACGCCTGTTTTCTTATTGCGTTCCAATTAATCGACGTTTTTTTAATTTTTGGTAAAAAGAGGAGATTATCAACGTATTTTCACACGGAAATTAAATATCATATTATCCACATATTGGATAATGCTTTAGTACTTCTTCACAAAAATCTAATCACTCTCACTAAAACCACTTTCCTATTTCTTTACACGTGTGACTAATGAAAACAACGTCTATGGTTGTAGGCTCTTTGGATATTTGGTAATAAATTCAAAGTCAATTACTATTTCCTTCCCTTTTTAATTTTTCCATCAAAGTTTTACCCACTAATACGAGGCCCCATGGAGAGTTTGAGGAGATAGTAGTGATATCCATATGATGTGGATGGAAGCAATTCCCTAAGAGTTGACCCTATGAGTTGAGTGGCGTAGTGTAATGAAGGTGAAAGAAATATTTGGCCTTATTTTAGAGGACTAAGAAGAAATGCAAGCATATGAAAGTTTACCAAAAGAAAATTGTCACATATGCGTCTAGAAGTTTTGTAATGAATAATGACACCAAAAGAGTCCACTTATGAGGCACCATTCCCTTCCCAAACAAAACTCCAATTTCCTTTTCAATTGAAGTCCCAATTGGATTTCCCCAAGCTCTGCTTCTCACTTATATCATCTTTTCCTTTTCACATTCACTTTTCCTCAAACCCAATTACATGCCTCCATATCACTTTCTTCAATCACACCCCTTTTACTATTACTTTCATTTTTGCATAAAGGGAATCTACAAACTAACCACATCATTTCTTATTCTTTCAAATGTCTCACTCCCACACCACACTGCAATCATTTTCTCTGCTTCACTCTTCTACTTTTGATTAACTTTCATTATATATATGCTTTTTACACCCGTGGATATCTCATTTTTCTCTTCGCCAGTTGCATCTTTTATTTTCTAATAATGATATTTTGACAACTTTTTCTTAAGATCTGAATTGACATTTTTTAATTAATTTTGAAATATAAATAAATAAATAAATAATTATTTACCTTTATTATTATAATGTTTCCACTTACTTCATTTGGATAGTATATGAATAATAAGACCCCATTAAGTGGCCTCATGGGTGTGAAATAATTGACATTATCTAATCATAGTAAGAATCAACATTGTGGTTAGCAAACATGATAGCGACACGTGACCACATGATCCCATACACGTAGTTCCCCCATCACCCTTCATTCTTGGAATTCTTGCATTTCATTTGCAAAAATATTTATATTAAATATTATGTAATCTCTGTTTGGTAAGCCAGTTTCTTCATTTTTCAACTAAAAATGTTTAGATATTAATAACGGTGGCTTGTGAATATTTGTTGATGAGAAAAAAATTAAAAAAAAAAAAGTTCTTGTGGAGAGAACAATGATTGGAGGCTGAGTGGGTCGCGAAGACCAGAATCACAATAATGGAAATCAATTTTTGCCTTTTGGACTTTTGGATGGCACTGCCACACGGAAGTAAGTTTTGTGAACTCCTTCTATATTATTATATCACAATAATGTTCAATATGTTAAACTATGATACGTGAATGATATAATTATATATTTAGCCTAATTGAATTTAAATTATGATAAAATCTGAAACATTAAAAGATATCACTTCAAGTGTTAATAAAAAATTCAGAAAACATTGCTTTTATACTATATGGTGAACGTACCGAGACATTTGGCAAGAAAGAGAGAAAACTTCTTTCTTTTTTTTTATTATCAAAATTGTACTAATTGTTAAAAATCTAATTGAAGTGTTCCACAACGTGTCGTTATCTCATTTATCTTTTTTCTTTCTCTACGTGATAACATTAAAATTTTGATTTAATTTAACTAACTCTTTTTTCAAAAATGCTATTTGTAAAATAATTTTATATGACAAAATATTTTTTATTTATATGTTATATACAATTTACTGCATATCATAATAGTAAAAAAATATAAAATACAACAAATCATATTGTGTAAATTATTATATAAACTACACAAAGAATATATTGGGAAAAATTATCTACTAAAACAATTATTATGTCTGGATAACTTATTCCAACATTATGTGACTATTTCTCTATATAATATATTAAAAGCAAAATTTTATTTCATAAAAAGTTTACAATAAAACAATTATTTGTAAATTTAAATTAGTTTATACATCAAGTTGATAAAAAGGAATCTTCAAACAAAATTTTACATTTTTTTTAAGAAGATAGAATAAATTAAGTGAAGAATTAGTATTTGTTGATTTTTACTCTATATAAAATATTATAGATAACAAGAAAAAATATTTATAAATTTAAATTAGTTTATAGATCAAGTTAATATTTTTTTAAAGTGATGTTAAAAAGAATCTTCAAACAAATTTTTTGATTTTTTTTAAGAAAATAGAATAAATGAAGTGAAGTATTAGTATTTGTTGATTTTGATTGTATATAATATATTAGAGATAAAAAGAAATAAATATAGGAAAGAAGAAAAAATGGGATGGGTGTGGGACACAGTGCCACTCCCAATTCTCCTTATGGTCACTCTGTCAGATACCACATTCACACAACCTCGGATGCTACAACAAATTTTCATGTTCTCATTCTCAAATAGTCCAGTTCGATCTAACATGGAAACCGGATCGATCAAATTGGTTTGCAGTAAGAGATTATTCTCTTATATCCTATTAATATATATATATATATATATATATATATATATATATATATTTTATATATATTTTTGAATACTAAAAAAAAATTAAAAATAAAATCTAAATAAAATTTTAATTAGATTAATAAAATATAAATTAAATTTAATATTTAATATTTTGTGAGTAGCAAATATTCGCAGGCATGAGTAGTATGATATTTCGACCTCTTTATAAACAAATATTAAAATACCGGATAATGACATTTTAATTTCTCTTTTTTTATCTACTTTTAACCGACTACTTCAATCACCATTAAATCCTCACACCACATCACTAAAAAGAATCAAAATAAATTATATAATGGTGATTGAAAAAGTGGGTTAAAATTGGGTCAAAAAAAGTATGTTAAAATATCATTATCCTAAAATACTTGTTACCCACAAATAATAAATATATGTAGATACCAATTATTCATCATAAATTTTATCTCCAGATAGATAGGGACATATATATTTTTGTCATTCCTAATTAAATCAGTTCAAATTGACCTTATTCATCTAATATAATTTAAATTCAATAATTTAAAATTTATATTTGATTATCTAATTTATTGGATTAATCGGATTCAGATTTTTTAATTATGGGTTAATTTGATCGAATTTTACATTAAAATTTTATATTAAATTAAATGTTTTTAATAAAAAATTACTTTTATTTTAAATAAATGACATAAATAATAAATATAGTGAATTTTTAAGTTAATAAAATGACATGTATAATCTATATCTATATATTTATACTTACATATAAAAGGGATTCTCTATTTCTGTATCCATATTTCTATTTCCAATTTTATCTTTTAATATATTTTTTTAAATTAAACAACTTTTTATCATTTTTACCTTTTTAAGTAAATTTGTTATATTCAACTATTTTATCATTTAACATTTTTTTTAAATTAATCATTTTAAAAAGGATAATTTTTTTTAATAAAAACTTAAAATATCTTTATTTTTGATATGGATAGGGATCCCCAGATTCCCGTCACTACGGATTGATTGTCTAATATTATACATATTTACTTTTAGTATTAAAAGAAAAAACACGCATGCACAATAGTTTTAGTAATGACTATTGTAATGAACTATAATTTTATATTACTTATTACTAAGTTTTAACATAATAGAATCATATTAAAAATTAAATTTAAAATTTTAAGTATATTTACAAATTTATAAAAATTAAAATATACATTTAGATCGGATCGAATATCCATAATATTTCAATTCATTGTCAGATTCTGACCGTAATTATCAATTTTACTTATTCAATATTATCCACTTATCTAATCCAACTTAATCCTATGTTCAAAATTTACTTCTAATTAGATCACATTCGGTCGGATATGCATTTTTTTTTCCTCAACCTCAACTCACCTAATTTCTTTTTTACTTATTTTCTGTCACCATGCAATAATAATGAAGATAAATATAACACTTGCAATCACATTTCTTTAATCGCACTAAAAGCATCTCTGTTAACCAAAACAGTTTTTTTTCCACCATTAACAATAAATATATATAAATAAAGATAAAAATTCATAAATTTATTATCTTAAAATTTTGAATTAAAGATAATATCAATATTTTATTTGATTGGATTCGGGTTTTATTAATATTTGCTATTCCGAACGAAAATCTCTCTAAACCTTCTCCTTCAAGAATATTTCTTCCGAACAAAATAAAACATCACAGTTTGAATAGAAACAGTACGAAGAAAAAATTTATTGAGGTTGAAAGCGAAAGTCTTACTTTTAACAACCTAATCATGATTTAATTAACTAATTTTGAGACCCAGAAGGCCCTAGGGCATAGCTGACTAATATACGACCACGATGATGATAAGGTAGTTGGTGTTTCTAAACTTATACCACAATTGCACCAATCACAGAATAGAGCCACAAAACTAATAACACCTCCTCCAAAAGTTAATTTTTTATTTCAATCTCATTCCCACAGTGAAATATTCTAAGAAAAATTAAACAAGTCACAGGGCAATGTAGAAGGGGACCTAAAAATTTTCACAAGATTGGAGTGGTTGTATCATGAAGAAAATGAAATATATTAACATTAATGTATTTATTTGGCATGAGAGTGAGTGAGAGAAAAAGTATAAAAAAGACAAATTGCAGTGTTTTCATGGAGTTAAGGATGAAGACGTGCAGGACTCAAAGTGGTGGACTTTTTTTTGAGGGGATTTATCATGTGACATAAATGTAAACACCACATGGTACAAATGAGATGGTGTATTGTATTTTTGGACAAAATAAGAAAAAGAAGATCAATGCTCTCATGTCATGCCATTACAGCTTAACAACGGAATTCATATCATGGAATCAGGAATGGATCAATTCATAAATTCAAATGAATGAAACAATAAATGATCACAGATACAGACAAGCCTTCATGTTTCACTAAGGATAAGATTTTCACCATTTTTTAACCAATTAAAATACATTCAATTTATTATATTTTCTATTTTTATTTAAATAAGACAATTTAAATTTACTAAATTTTATTTTTTATTTAAATAAAATACATCAATTATTTTCAAGTACACAAGTTTATTTTGATAGTAAACTTCGAAAGTTTTAGTCAATGATATTTTTTTGTCAAATATAAAATCTTTTGCAACATTTCTCAAGATTTTTTCATTTTTTTTTGCAAAAAAAAATAAAATTATTAATTTACATTGGTTGAGGTTACTTTTAAGTAATATTTTACAAAATTATTTTTATAATTGTTGATTAGAGTTTTTTTTTTTGTCAGTTTCTCAATTAAACAATATAAAAAATAATCTTAAACATTCTTTACAAAAAATAAAATAATATAAAATGTTCTCAAAAACAATCTTAATAAACATTAACCAAAATATCTATATAGATTACCACAAAAAAATGACTAATATTCTCCGAAAAGTAGTCTTGTCAATATTAGTTGAGAAAATTTAAGAAGTATCAACTAAAAAACAATTCTAATAATTTATAATAATATCAATTTAAAAATATTTCTTATTGATACCAACTGAAAAATCTTAATTTACAAGAAAATATTTTCACTAATGTTGATTAAAACCTTGTTGCCATTGATTAGAAAATAATTTTGTCAATAATATTAACTGACAAATACCACAACTTGTATAGATGACAACATAACTTTTAATCAATATCAGCTAAAAAAAATGCAATGACTGCAAGGAAACCTAATTAATGGCAACAAAAAAAAAACTTTATTATAATTAACGGTAAAATCATTACTAATTTTAACTAAGAAAATTTTAATTAAAACTTTGGTTGCAAAAATAAAATTAACATTCATTAGAAAAAAAGAAAATGATTACGAAAAAATCCTTATCAACTTTAGCATAAAAGAATCTTAATTAATATAATAAGTCAAAATAATGATAAGGTCTCGATTATCTGAAGTTAAGATGACGAAGGAAATCACACCCGAAAGAAGTTTATTTTTCTTTTTCTCATAGCATACAAAAATATGTGTCCAAGAATCAAAGTTATATAAATATAGCTTAGTGGAATACAATTTGATTGAAAAAATTAGAACAATAACCAAAATTATATATATTAGCCCATATGACATTTTCTTCTTAACTTTATACTTTGATTTTTTTTATTGCAGTCGCCATGCCATTGGTCATGCATGGATTATGTTACGTGTTGGAGGATGCACTGGCACAAAGAATTTGTTCTCAACTTACTTGTTCATTCTCTACAAACTAAACCCATCAAATTTACTATTCTGAAACGCTTTCTTAGGAATTAAACTTAATTTTTGAGAAACTGTGCAGGATGAATATCAGTTGTTTGTTCTCGTCCTTCTTATTAACAATATAGAAAAAGACGGGAACGATTTTGGTGAATCGTGAACACCGCCACTAAAGTGATGTGCTAAGATGTTTAGGTAAAACGTTTGAATTTTTGCATTTGACAATGAATCATGGTGTCTTGTCATTAACACACACGCACGTAAACAGAAAGAGAAGTTCGGAGTTGAGAGTCATGATTTGCACAGTGAGGTTTGGAGTAGGTAAATGCAGATAAGTTTGTTAACATTTGTCTATGTCAAAGTATGCTCGTGCACGTGTGTCCAAATAGAGAGATAGAGAATTCAGGATTTTCTTTGGTAACCGTACATCCCCACATTTTAAAACTAAACTATATATTATTATTGAATTCAAACATTAACCGAACGAAGCTCTTGGTCTTGGTCCTGGTCTCAGTATTAGCTGGACTATACCGATCCAAACCAGAAAGGCAAGATCAACAAGATACGCCACACAATCATTATTTTTAGATCTTAATCCAACAGTCTCATTCCATCATCATTTTCGATCCATGCTAATGCAAATGCTGATACCAGCCAGCCACAAAGCCTTAAGTGTCTAAATACAAAACCACCCTAAATAATTTCACAACATTTCTTACACTTATCATATACGTTTCAATACATGTTTTTCGATAAAATCTATACAGAGTAACAACAGCATCAACCCCATCCCAGCCTCTTCTTGTTCCTATTCCTTTTAGATCAAAAGTAGGGTTAATTTCACTTTTCATTCTATTTGATGATAACTTAGTAATTCCACAAACCATCGAGATCCACCGGGGCAACAGAAACAGATGGATGATTGTGATTGTCGAAGTGCCTCCTACCCATATCAAAATTTGAAGAGGTTTCAGGGTTGATATCAGTGGTAAGACCCGTTTCCTGTGAGACACTGATCATGTCCCTCTCTGCCTTGTAACCATTACCATTGTTTTCACACATGGCTCTCAGAATGGTGTGGTCCTGCAGAGAGTAAACAGAACCGGGAAACGTCAAATTAGGCACAGCCTGAACACCTTGAGATGAGTAGAAGGAGGCAGAAGGTGGCATTCTGGGGAGAAAGTCCAAGGGATTTGAAGAAACCCCGTAAATAGAGTTATTGAGGGAATCAAAGACCCCTTCTTGGTTTCTTTGAACATTAATTGGATTGGAGAAGCAGGGCACGTAAGCCGATTCATTCAGCGGTTTAGTGTTGCCAATAGAAGGTGAAGAATCCGAAAGGGGTGGCAGAGCGGAAGAACCCAATTCATTGGCAAAAGAGTCCAACCTCATTATCCCCGAAATATGAGTTTTCTTCCCGGCTGAACTTTTCTGAAACACCCTGCAGATCACCCACTCGTTCTGCCACAAAAAAACAACAACCTCAATCACAGAGAAACCAAAACAAATCCAACCAGAAAAACAAAGGATGGGAAAAAGAAGATACCTTTGCGGTTTTGGGAAGGTTGTGAACAGAGAATTTCCCCTCGAGTCTGTACTCGTGCATGACCCAGTTGCTTTTCTCTCCTTTGGGTGCTCGACCTCGGTAGAAAACAAGAGTCTTTTTCATTCCGACCAAAGATTTTCCTCTGAAAATCTCTTTGTCTTTCCCCGTGGCTTTCCAGTAACCGGCTTCGGTGGCCCTGTTGGTTCTCAATCCAGTGGGGTACTTTCTGTCTCTGACACAGAAAAAGTACCACTCCTTCTCCCCCATTTTGGCTTTCCCTGCAAAAGCTGGAAGGTTTAATTTTACAGAAAAGTGAAGATGAAGATAAAAAGGGATTGATTTGTTTGTTTAGACTGACATGGCAAATCCCAAGGCTCAGACTTGTTGAGGTCGACTTCTCCAATGGCCCGAGCGCAGAAGTTGGTGTGAATGACCTTGTTGTAGAGGTAATGGGTTATAAGCTCTTCATCTGTGGGGTGGAAGCGAAATCCCGGAGGCAAATCCATGTGATCGTCTTGTTTAGAAAGCAGCGAAAGGTTTTCCATGTGAAGAAAAAGGATTTAGAAGAAGATGATAAAGGGAAGGTGTGAGGGGAAAGGAAAGATAGGAAAAGAGGGTCATAAATACTGGTGTTTGGGAAGGGAGGAAGAAACGTGGAATGTAAGGTAACCTCCTTTGGTTGTTTATAGCCTAAGCCCACTTCTCTCTTCCAACTTTTCTCACATAACATTTTCTTCTCACTCATCACCCTCCTTCCTTAAATTCCATACATCATCATGCTAAGGTAGTTACTACTTACCTACTTTTTCTTATCTTTACTCTCTCTACTTTATCTACATCTCCACTGCATATTCACCAAACACTCAAATCTCACTCCCATTAACCCTCTTCCAATAATTAAATGCTTTTCATAAACTACAAAACTATACTTTTATTTAACCCTAAATTTAATTACACACCTACTCTACTCTTATCTAATGCACATAAATCTCCTTCTAAACCATATATATATTTTAAGAATTAGGATAATGATATCTTCACTCTCATTTTTTTACTCTCATTTTCTATTCTCTAACGTAATTTAATATATATCATTGATTAATTACCATCATTATTATTTTTTTGAATGAATCAATGATTCATACTAAATCACGTCAGGAAGTAAAAAATGAAAGTTAACAAATAAGAGTTATAATATAATTTTTCTATATTTTATCATGATAATTTTGGTTAAAATAAATGGTTCAATTTAAACGTTTTACGTGTGTTTAGGTAATTAATGGGGAGATTTAAGTGGTAAAGGGGCCAAAAAGAAATGTTTTATGCAAATGGTGAATATTATATTAAGTTTTTCCTTTCACAATCAGAAGAGGAAAGAACGATTAGAATGAAGCGAGTAGATAATGTATGTTTTTCCACCGAGAACTTTGAGACTTTCACATAGTTCTTTTTAAAAAAAGATTCTGTACTTTTTTTTTGAAAAAAAGAAAAAACTCGTTTTATATACACATACATGCCATAAAATAAAAAGAAGAGTATCTGCGAAGCTATAATATTCCCAGCTGTATTAATGCAATCAATAATAGATCATACCAGCTCGCGTTCTGCATCTTTCTTTTGAAAATCGGTTATCACTTTTTTTTCTAATGAAATTACAAATATGGTCTTCAAGATTTATTGTGGACAGACAAGAAACAATAAGATAAATAGTTTCCGAGGTAGATATGATTTTTAAGAATTAAAAAAAGAAATCCACAATTGCAAAACCACTTTATTTTTTTAAAGTTGAATCTTAGGTTATGCGTTCAATGTTGAATTTGAAAATTAGTAATACACAACCTTGAATTAAGAGACATACAAACTGTGGGAAAGACAAACGAAAAAGCTGTACTTGAATCTTGGATCATCAAAAAACTAGTGTCGTTATAACGCCGTCTTTGGCCAAATCAGAAACAGTGATGCATGGAACTCAACTCCAACAAACATTATTCTTTTCGAATTGATTTTATGATGCTTATGATAATATTACATCTTCAGATGAGAGAAAAATATATATTCATTGTTAACTTTACTGTATATTTCAATTTTAATAATTTATCATACATGAATAATAAAGAATAAATACTTGGTAATTTAAGTGTTATTATCAACAATTCTGTCTTAACGAAAGTATCAAAGGTAACGTATTATCAACATAATAGATAAAGTTCGAGCATGTATTATAAATACTAGTGTAAAGGTGCTGTGTGTAAACATTTTTTAAATATGTGTGTTATTAAGTTGATATATAAAATAAAGTTATATTTATTAAAAATTAAAAATAAAGTGAAATATATCAGAAAAGATAAAAGAATAACTGTTCATACATAGGAAAAGAAAAAGAAGCAGATATAAACGGTTTTATAAAAAAATTTGTAAAAGTAACAGACAATTTTCAAAAATTTAATAAATAATTATATTTTAAAGGATAAAATTGAAATTTTGAAATGTAGACACAAAGGAATCCTCGTATAAAATTAAAATTTTAATTACAATGTCTTAAAGTCTATATATATATATATATATAATTAGAATGTCGTGTACAATAATAATGTTTATTTTTACAATAAATGTTTAGATTAAGATTTATTTAAAGCATTATTTATGTAATTTTTACATTAACGGGGCATGAAAACCAAACCTTATAAATGAAAAGAAAATGTTAGTGAAAGAGTCTATTTGCATTAGGGTTGGAATATGGTATGAGAGGAGAATAAATTAAAACATTTCCTAATTACGAGTGTGTTTGTTTTACAAACTAAAAATATATTTTTGTATATGTAAATTTAGAAATGTAATATTTTAATTTTTCTATGCTGTTATAAGCTTTGGAAAATCATTTTAATATTATTTTTCAATTTTAGGAAAGCGGGCATAACGTGATTGTTTTACTTACTTTTTGCCGAAATGATGGATGAGGAAATTATATTCTAAAATTATTTTCTAAACACATAATTTTTCACTATAATTCTTATTGATTATCTTATACTAATTAACTTTAATAATTAAAACTTACTTTTTTATGAATGTCAGTTTAGAGTTTTTGAGCTCACATGAAGAACGAACCAAAATGTGTTGTTTGTTATTTGAGAAGGTGTTATTTCCGCAATTAATAGTGTGCAAATGTTTTAAGAAAAAAAAAAATAGAGAGAGGAAGAGATGAAAGTAACAGATAATATAATGAAAGAAAAAAAAGATATAAAACGACAATCACCATTATAATCACAAAAGGACACGAATAAATTAGTATTTTACGTTTTATTATACAGGACAAATATATATATTTATATATCGTTATGATTTATAATAAGTGAATATTTTCAAATATAAAAAATATATTTTAAATATATAATAAACAGTTATAATTATCATGTTATTATTTTTATATTAAATAGACATTTATAATCTCTTTTTTGTTAGACATGGTCACATGATAATACAAAAAAGAATGTTCTTAGTTGAAAATCTTAAAAATTAGATTAATTCTCTAAATTGGAGATTTTGGTTTGTAGCATAGAAGTAAATAAGGAGAATAAGAAGACGTTTTTATTTTAATAGTTTATTCATCACCACACCAACTATAATAAAAGAAATATTAATTTGAATCTGATTCTCAGCATCATTAAGTATCATTTATTAGAAATCGAAATATTTTAACTACAAATCTTTTTTATTGTCAATAATTGGAAAGAACATTTTAATTAATAAAGTATTTTGATTACATATTTACATAAATTCAATATGTAAATGATGATATAGGGAATCAATGTGTGAGATATTATTGACAAGGGTGGTTGCAGAATGACAGGTGAATTCATTGGTCTTTCATAAGCAAATTTGTCTAATATATAATGCATAACCACTTGACCAACTTTTCATATTAAAAAGTTACCATTTCATTGTTTCCATATTGTAATAAAGTCAAAATTAGGTTCTATGTCGTGAGATGGAAAATGAAAATTACTATTTTAATTCGTTAACAATGTAAAATGTATTAAAAGTTTCCGTTTTTTGATACGTTTAAATTCATCTTATATATTTTATAATATATTACCTCAAATAAGATTATAAACAATTATGAGTATTTTAATAATTTAAATGGAGACATGATATGGAGGGAAGGGGACGAGTATGAGACAGATATGTACATTTTCATCTTCATTCTTATACTTGAAAAAGTCTCCATACTCATGTTAGAGTCATCAAAGTGGGTCAGAACTCATGGACCAACCCGGCATACTCATACTCAGGTTGGATTGATTTTTTTTTTTTTTTACAAATGTCAGTACGGGTCAACTTTTGACCTGGCCCACCAAGAACCTAGCTCATCCAGATTGAACCCGTGGTGAGCCGGGTTGGCCCACCAACCTGTATGGTCACATACATTATGTTGGACTTTGCAATGTTGGGTTGTTTTTTTAACCAAACACATTAGTGGATTGACAAATGGAAACCTAGCTTCAACTCCAAATACGTAGGGATAAAGAAGATGCTTCAAGAGATAAAAATGTTGTGGGATTTATCCATTCAAGACTCTAATATTAGAGTTGGATAAGTGACAAGAATGCTTTGATCTTAAATAGTAATTTATTTATTTTTAGTTTTGGTTTGTATTGGAGTTTAACATCATTTTGGATTATATTTAAATTGTATTGAAGTTTATTTAAATTTTAATACGAATTATAATTTATGACTTAAGAAAAAAAATTATATTTTATTTTAATTAAGTGGACTAGTGAGCAAATCCGTTTAACCCACCAACCCGTGGTGGGTCGGGTCGGGTTCGAAATTTTGTTGGCTCGCTTATAAGTGAGTCGGGTTGGGTTGACCCACTAAATGACCAACTCGTTGTGGATTGGATCGGGTCAGGCCGGACGACCCATTTAACAGCTCTAACTCATACCCATATCAGTCAATGCGGAGATTTTTCGTCAAAACAGGAACGAGTTCTGCAATATCTACGGGGTTAAATTTATTTGTCATCTCTTATTGCATTTAGTTAAATAAGAGATGCAATTAGATAAAAGTTAGAAAAACAAAATAGAATGTAAGCGAGAGGGAAAAATAAAGAAAAGGAAAATTAAGAGTTAAAGATAAGGGATAATTATATTATGCAAATTTTATTATTCAGTTTTAAATTCTATAATCTTTATTCTATGAATTTTAAAACCATACAATTATATATTTTTTTTCATTAATTGACTACCAAATTGATAATTGTGTACTATAATTGTAACTAAGGTGACTTTCACCTCTTAGTGAGACATTGTTTTTTAGATAACTAGTTTATTATTGTAAATAGTTAAATAAACAGTTTTACGATAAAAAATGATTTGAAAAGATATAATTAAATTATTTTAATCTAAAACAACGTTTGTTAAAAAAATAATAATAATGATCATGTTTATTTTGTAAAAAAATATTTATTATTTGGTAATTATTAGCTAATGGTAGTATTCAATCTACTCATTTAGATATTCGAGTCACAGTCACAAGAGTTTAATTCCTAATAAAATATCATCAAAGGCTACTGAATTAATTACCAAAGAAAATAGGGTTGCATATTACATCAATTTGATAAACACTCAAAACTCTAACCCAGAGGGTTGCTTAAAAATAATGACTATGACTAGTGCAATTTATTGTTTTAGATATTTTAATAAATTAGTTACTTAAATGTTTTTTTATTAAATATTAGAAAATGAACTTTGAACATAATTTAATATTAAAATTAAAATTTTAATATAATATTTACACTCGTTTATATATTATAATTTAGTATTTTTTAATAATATAAAATATCTACGTGTGTTTCATATATTTTTTATCTTTTGTGCATTAAGTTAAAATCATTATATATCAATCGATCTCTGTGATGAATTAACGTAAGCTAAGTTAGTAAATTATTGTTATTATTATTTATGACATTATATATATTATTATATTATTTAGTTTTTCATTTAATAGGTGAAGTTGTTAGTAATATATAGTTTTTATATTTTCAAATTTTTGAGAAGTCAACACAACTTAATCTGCAGAGTTTTATTGCCTTACTACAAAAACTCAGAAAAGTCTAAACAATGGAAATCTATGACTCAGAATTACTACTAAATGTCAACATGTTACTTATTAAATATCTCAGAATTAAGTGTGTGATGCTTACCACTTTGTCACTAGGTAACTAAAAGAATGATGAATATACAGTTAACATATTTGAGTTGAAAAAATTATCATTTGAGAAGGTTTAACCACCATGTTTATTTATTATTAAGACAGCCACTGATTTATTCCAAGCTACTAAAAACTAGTGAATCGTAAAGCAACCAAGATTGTTAACATTAATTAATAATTACTGAGTTTAGTTACTAACATAAAATCATAGTGAAGATTGATATCCAAAAGTAAAAGAGAAGAATAGAGAATAAGTTTTGTAAATAATAAAGAGTGAAATAATTTATATGTAAATTTGAAAAAAGAAATAAGATAAAATGATTGAGTGGGTGATGTTTCTCCTGTTCCGACATGAGGATGTGGAAGAAAGGCATTGCTCCAAAATGTGAATCAGAAATGATGATTAAATTTATAAATAGATTGTTAAGTTAGGCAAATGTCATTCAGATTTGATTGATGACTGTGTTATGTGGAAACCCTTCCTTGCCTCCTTCTTCTTTCAAACCATTCAACTAATTATTTGACTCTTTCATTGCCCTGCCTAACTTTTTCAGCTTTTATCTATGGCTTTATCCCAATTTCATTATATAAATCTTAATATGTAATCACACCTATTTACTACTCTATTCAATAAATATTCATTTTTTCGGCTGTTGACTTTCTATAAGGCTGCTTAAGGACAAGATGTGTGTTACGTGTTACAAAATATGTTTTTAGATTTTATATAATTTAATTTTTAAATTTTATAAATTAATAGATATATTTCTTTTAATTTAATTATGTTAAATTTTTTTTAACAAGTTGTAAACCCCTTTAATAAGGTTTGAGTCCGGTCTTCTTAGAGGGTTCAGGGTCAGCCCACTTAGTACCCCAAGACTCCTTCCAGCTACTTACCTTTTCATTCTGCTTACTTTTTCGCAAGACAGCTCTCCTTCCTTACTTTCTTTTTTTTTCTCCAACAGAAGTTCTGCTAGGGCTTGAACAAGTTTCATTCCCAAGCTAGCATAATGTCATTCCTCCATGGAAGTTGCATAAAACCTCTATCTCCTTTCCATTTGTTTTTGTTCCTAAACTCTAATCTCACATAATTAACCATTGTCAAGGTCTTATTTTTTGTACTCGTGCGTTTGTTTTTAGCTTTTTAGGCTGTTGTTGTACTGTGGTGAACTTCTGTTAGAGCTCTCCTCCACTGTGGTTCTCTTTTTCAGGTAAGGGAAGCTAGAGTTTGCATGTTCTTTTTTTTTATCTTGCTTGTTTTAGTTTGGTTTCGTGTTTGTGATGCTTGGATGATGCGTGTGCTTGTTTGAGAATATGTTGTATGTGTTTCTGGATGGATTCCTATTGTTGCATGCAGGAGTAGGAGAGAATATGTTATTCTCACCCAGGCAAGAACCCTCTAACCTAAGCGAGAATAGTAGAGAACTTCCCTTGGCCCCTGCACGAGTTATCGCTTAAGCGAGGCATTTCGCCCAAGCGATAACAAGCGAGATGGTCTAGCTTAAGCGAGAACTCGTGATGTTGTCATATGTTTTCTGTACGAGTTCTCGCCCAGGCGAGGAGTGTCTAGCTTAAGCGAGGGGATCCTATCGCTTGGGCGAGACCTCTTAGCTTGAGCGAGTATGAGACAGATTGGTTTCATACTCTGTGACTTCAATTGTGGATTTATTTAATTACTTTTAAAAGCATGATTTCATGATTATGCATGTTTCATGTGATATTAGCATGCTTGGAATGAAATGAAATACGAATTGGTTGGTTGGTTTGACATTGGTATGAGATATAATGTTTGAGATGACATGTGGAATGTTGTGCATCAAAGAGTTTCAAGGGAAACTCTTAGTGATGGTGTGGCTAGTGTATACCTTGATATAGGAGATGTCTGAACTCTAATAATTATTCACACTCATATAGAGTAGAATGATTTAAGTGGTGAGAGTGGTAGGAGGTTCTAATCTTTGGCAGGATAATGGCCTTAGATGATCACAGGATTAACCCTGGGGTGTGGTTGGGTGATAACCCCTTATGTCTAGACTCTGTAGAGTTTAGAAACCAGTACAGGCGCATACTTCCTTTAGAATTCTATATCAAGAGTATAATCTGGATAATTGAGTTAGAGGTCTTGCATTTGTTTGCTATCGCATGATTTGGGTACGTGCTTTGTATGTTTATAATCTGATTTAATATTTACTTGCTCAATAACATGAAAAGAAATATTTGACTCTAGCGTACCCTTTCTCTTTGGTGTTTGTTCCTCTGTTTAGCTCTTTCCTTTTTACAATGATCACCAAATCATTGATGTGAGCAGATGTGAAAACTCCTGCTGGTCGTCAAGATGATGGAGATGTCGCCGTGTAGTTTGGAACTTGTGTTTGGATGTGGCTCACTGTTGAGCTCTCTTTTGAAGAACTCTTATTTATTTATAGTTTCCTTGCTCTGTGAGCAATCTTTTGAAACTTGATTATTTTTTAAATATATATTTCAAAAGAACTTGGTTATTATTTATTTTTCTTCTTTGAAATTTAAAATACATCTCCATTGTTTAAATATTGTTTTAGTAATCTCATTCAGGTTATACTTTTACAATTGAGAAAAAAAAAAGAAATATATATATATATATATATATATATATATATATGAATTATGTTTTAAAAGGATTATAATAATTTTTTGTTGAGTCTAAAAATATTTAGACAGAAGCCTGTCGTAGGTTATTAACTGGTTTCTATTTCATAAAACAAAGCCAACAAGAGGGCATGCCCACCTAATTAGTCATGAGATGTGTCTAGACCTACGTGCTAATATTAAGATAGCAATAGTTAGAAAAATGTAAATTGGGATGCCAAAAAACCTTTCAAAAATAAGGAACTATGTACTAAGGTTTATTTTCAGAAAATAAAAATTAAAAAGATTTTGGTGTTCAAAAGTCAAATTACGAGTAAAGAAGATATTGACATCCACGTATACGTATTTGTTTCAAGACGTTAATGTATGAAATTGTGATATTTTTAAAATAATGCAGCATCGCATTTGAATGAGAGTAAACAAAGTATAAAACTTTATTTTATATCAATAAGAAAAATTAATCTGATTCGTGTTATTCATCATTAGAAGGTAAAATGTATTGAAGAAGTGATAGTGTTTGAATAGTTAGTTTTTGTGTTTTGATTCATCTTAGAAGTGGAAAAAATGTAAAGAAAAAAGGGTTAGGCCATGAAAAAGTTATATCAGAAAATTGAAGACTTCCTCTGTCAATAAAAAAAGAGGAAAGCAAAAGGCTAACAACTTCTACATTATTGCTTTGTTTCTTTTCGTAATTTTACTTTATATGTGTCAATGGAAATGCCACAATTTACATTATACGTGTGACTTTGGTTTTATTAAAAATGAGTATTTTGAGAGACTAGTTTTCGATAAATTTTTATGGATTACACTCACGTCACACTCATAAATAAATTAAAAAATACAAAATACTTTTAAAATATTATCTAAGATAATTTTGACTGTTAAAAAACTCATAACAAATTTTTCACTTTTATCAAATTATATATATAAATATAATTTTTCACTCATTTCCCAATTATTTTACTAATATGAATAACATTGATTTTGACTTTTTTTTTTAATTTGTTTAGCTTCCTTAGTCGGATTCAAACATAAATTAAAAGACGAGAAAAGTGAAAAACTATGAATAAGATCGTACAAGTTTCAATATCCATGATTTGATATTTTTTTATTAAACATTATTTCAATCAAACCCAAAAATATGTGATGCTGATCGATTTATTTTTTTTTGGATTATTTTGTTTATCCATATAAAACTATTAAACATTATGTATCAATATAAAACTTACAACCATTAAGTTTTGTAATAAATGTATTAGACACAATAAGAAACAATTCGATCGATCAAAATATTAAAAATTAAATTTTAAAGTTTTTTTCGAGAATCGTTTAGAATTGATTACTTTTAATATTGTAAATAAAGAAATTATATACTTTAGAATAGATTTGAACAATTTAAAATGTATAAAGATATTTTTTGTTTTTTTATGTAATGTTAAAAAATTAAAATCACTAGATTGTACATTTTTACAAGAAAATTACTTAAACCTTGAAAAATCTTTAAAACATAATAATTTGTTGGATAGTGATGGATTTTATTTATTTTCATCATTAAAAATCTTAAGATAAACTATAGGTTTGGAAAATGATAAATGAATTGACATTCTTAATTATATAAAAAATATATATTCTTTTCCAAATGCATATATAACTTATAGAATAATGTTAACATTTTCGGTCTCAACCATATCTCAAGAAAGATTAAATGGATTAGCCTTATTATATATTGAAATATAAAGGTTAAATGAAATTAATTATGACAATTTAATAAATAATTTTGCATGAAAAAAGTTCAAAAAATAAATTTTAAACAAAAGACTTCCATTTTTAAGTTTGTTTTGGGTCTCTCCATCTCTTCCGTCGTCACTGTATATATAATTTTTCACTCATGTCCCAATTCTTTTTACTAATATGAATAACATTTTTCCACTTTCTTTATTCTTTGTTGAATTTGTTTAGCTTCCTTAATCGGATTCAAACGTAAACTAAAAGACGAGGAAAATGAAAAACTATAAAAAAGATCACACAAGCTTCAATCGCCTTGATTTGATTTTTTTATTAAACATTAATTGAATCAAACAAAAAAATATGAGATTCAATTTGATTTATTTTATATTATTATAAAGTGCAAATCAAATAAATAAATATTTTCAATTTTATTTGGATTCATTTTTTTTATCCATATGAAACTATTAAATGTGAGAACCCCAAATGGTATCCATTTTCTCTCAGACAAACCCTTATTCTCTCTAGTTCTGTTTTCTCTTCAAAAATCTTTTTTTCCTACCATACAATTCTGATTCAATTCTAATCCTTTTGAAGATTCATTACGGCCAGAGTAATCTACACGAAGAGCTCTACCAAAATTCCCATTTAATTTCTCTTAACGGTGAATTCAAAATTTTTTCTAGTCTTTAGCCTACTCTTTACATGTAACAAACTATTTTCTCCTACATGGAAGTTCCTTTTTTCTTTGCATGTTGCTTCCATTTGTCCTTAATGAAATTTTCTTTGGTTGAGACCCTATTATTGTGTCTTAATCGTCATTTGGGCATTTTGTTGTATAGATAGAGTATTTTAATGTGTGGAGCTGTTTATGGAGAAAAGAATAATGCTAGGTCAAGATTATATATATGGTAAGGGAAGCTATTTTTCTTTGCAAGATTAATGCTTTACTGTTGAAGTATAAATATGGGTTTGATTTTGGTGTGTGAATGTTGATATAACTTGAAAATTTTTTCAAGAGAAACAAAATTATAATGAATGATGTTTGCAGTGGTGGTGATTTTCTTTTTGTGTAGAGAAAGTTAAGACTACTGTAAGAGGAAGAGAATTTGGTTTGTGATTTGTAATTATTAAGTGTGGGTGAAACTACTGGATGAGAGAAATTAATTTGTAGTTGCTACTATTGGTGTTATGAAATTTGTAAAACAAATGTTGAAAAAGTGGTTATAGTAGAAATTTTGGTAAATGAGTATGAATTTTTTGAATTTTATGATTCAATGGTTCATGTGGGTCTGTTTGCTTGAATGACTTTGACGCAATAAGGTATTTTACTTATGACATTTATTTTATCTGACGGTAAAAGTGACATAGGAGCTATAATGGATAAAAATAAATGATTATGATAGAATTTATTATATAGAGGATGAATTGTAGCTTTGAAAAAAAAATATTAAGTTCCTGATTTATATTTTAAAGTAATTATGAATTTATTTTTTAATGTAAAAAATGTAAATGTGAATTTATTTTAAAATACCTTATTATTAATACTGCATAAACGTATGATAATTAATAATCACTAAAAGTTTTTTTTTTTTAATGTTTGGATTGTTTTAATGCAATGCAAATTTTTCAAATAAAAATATACGTTATCGAAAATTTTATATGTTTGTTGTCTTATTCATATTTATTAATTATTTTCATATTCGTAAATAAATTACGTAAACTTATAGTTAGAAACTAAAATACAAACTTGTTATTAAATATAACTTTAATAAGTACAGCACAATTAAAAAGTAAACAATTTTTCAATAATCATAGTTGTCATATTTATTATTTGTGAATTAAATAAAGTTAAGGGATATGATAAGATATTTATATTTTAATGGTAGTCAAAGTCAAAAAGACGAAAATATTGGGGAAGAGTCATCAAAATCTTGTAAACTAAAAATTACAGATGAGAGTAACTAATTATCAACCTAAAATGTAACATTCAACTTATTGTGAGAAGTTATTAGATAAAATATTTATATATATACTTCAATGGTTAGATTATCAAACAGGTTAAATTGATGACAAATATTAGCATTAAAGTTTAAACTTAATTTTAGTTTTTCAGAAAATATATAATTCTTACTTTTACAAGGTAAGCGCTTGATATGATATTTAATATACACGTACACATAAAATTACCATATATTAACTATATTATGCACTAAATTGAAATATAAACTTACTTTTAGTTCGTTGATACATTTTCTAATTCTTCATTAGTTATATTTTAATTCAACAATAAATAGTTATCTATGTCCACATTTTTTTTTCAAAATTTAACCTTTAAATAAAATTATTTTAAATTAAAATAATTATTTTATCAATTTCATCTATATTTAACTATTTTTTTATTAAAAAATAATCTACAAAATAAATAAATAAAATTTTTTAAAAATTATAAAGATTAATAATATTTAATTTTATAATTATAATATTAACAACAGTAACAATTTTATTATTTTTAACATTATAAAAAAAAATAACAAACATGCGTATGAACGTAACGCATACTTATTTATATATATATATATATATATATATATATATATATATATATATATATATATATATATATATATAAAAGGTGTAACACCCCAATTTAATTAAGCACGAGAAATTCAAGAAATGTTATGGGAAAGATAACATCAAAGCGCGGTCTGTGAGTTTTAAATTCAACTCCATACATCCCATGGCACACCACGATGCTCAAAAGAAAACTAGAGGAAAAGATTACCAAAGTACATAAATCTAAGGACGAACAGATATATGGGTCGCAACCCTAAATAAACTCATACGAAAATATAAACTGGTCCACGCGGACTAGGCAGCGAAATCTCCACCCCCCTGTTGTCTACGGGTGTTCCTCGCATCTGCTCACACCAACAAGTTGATGATCATTGCAAAAGAGAGTACCACACAGCAGATCACACAACAAAGAAAGTAGGGTAAGCTAGAGCCCAAAAATCATTACATCAATGGAGTTAGATACATATTCACAGTCCATCATACATACATCACACCAGCATGTTACGACCTTCCAAACAATACACTACGACTCGACTCGACCCATCTGGATACGTATAACTTGGTCGGATTCAGCGGACACTTGCACTTGTGGTGGATACCTCTGCTCACCCCCGAGCTGCTCACCCCTGAGCTATGTGTTACAAGTGTTATAATGGATCAATATTCCCTCACCACAAGGTTAGCCCTTAATGAATTTCGGACCTCCTGCTACTCTCACCACAGGAGTCAGTCCGCTCTAAGTGAGACTAACTGACCCCTTAGAGTGTCAGGATGCGACCTTACCTTGAATCCTTACCTAGTTATACAGATGGGGCACCACCATGGACACCCACTACCAGGGGCCATGGGATTACGTCCCGATCACTGAAGCGCAACCCCAGAGGTCTCACCTAGAGGCCCCAAGGAATTACACGCTGACACAGACCAACATTCATAAATCAGCATACAGATTCCTCATGCATACACACAATTATATACATACACTTTCTCATGATTCATCACTTTCGTATCCTCAACCAAGCCATCCCAACTCTTTATTCTAGAGTCCAGAAGATGGAACTTCATCTCATCTCATTACTATGCCACATTAATAACAACCCTTTCATGTCTCATGTTGAATTCATACCAACCCATCATTTCAATTTCATGAATCATCTCATACAATTCTCATGTTAAAATCGTACCAACCCATGATTCGCAAATCATGATTTACCCCACACATGCATACTCATTTATCTCATACTCTCATCATAATACTTAAAGTCAAGCCATACATTCACCAACCAAGTCAAGAAAATAATCACACAGCGTCCTGCCTCGCCCAGCACCTCGCTCAGGCCGAAGGATCTCGCTCATGCGAGACATGCTCGCTCAGGCGAGTCCCCTTCGCCTAGGCGAGGGCTCGAAAGGGGGATCAGGAAAACCACGCGGGATCTCGCTTAGGCGAGACCCCTCTCGCCTGGGCGAGACACTCGCTCGCTCAAAATACACTGAGCAGCTCGCCTGGGCGGACTTTCGTGAATTAGGGTTTGGGTGAGTCCCTGCTCGTCTCGCCTAGGCGAGAATGGCTCACCTGGGCGAGATTAGCAAGTCTCGCCACTGTTTTTCTGCAACAGTCCCTCGTACCAACTCAACAATAGATACAACAACAGATTCACAACAGATTCATGTATTCAAACCAGCATAGCATCATACCAACCATCCAACTCGAAAAGACAACCAAACCACGAAGAAAACAGGACATATGAGCAAGGTTTCAGCTTCCCTACCTGGAAATGGGTTTGTACGGGACTTCGACACTGAATCAAGGAGCACAGCAGCTCTAGAACCCGACTCGCAAACTAGAACAGTGGGTTAAACGAGTTAGTACAGAGTTTCCCACTGTGGCTACAAAACTATACTAGACATAGGCGATAAGGTGAAAGAGTACTTACGTGAGCAGAACAATGGCCAAGCTAAACGTGAATCTGAAAAACGTTGGAACCCTAGCAGAAGTAAAAGGTGGTTGCGGCTCAAGGCAAGGACAACAATTTTTCTGAAAATGGGAAGAAATGTTAGGTTTAGGGCAGACCTAATGACTTTATCTGTTGGGCCGGCCTTAGGCCCACTTACAAGGGCAACCTACTAACTTTAGGGCAGAAAGTATTTTTAGCCAATTTTTAATGGGCCTTACAAAAAGACTTTCTTTTCTTTTCCACATTTACTTTCAATTTTATTCTTAACAAAAATTAATTTAATTTAAAATAATTATTTTATCAATCTTTCTGTAATCTTAATCGTTTTTTTATTTGACAATTTTTTTATACTCAAACTTTTTTATTACAAAAATATATACAGGACAAATAAATAATAAAATATTATTTATATTTAATTTTAAAATTATAATAATAACAAGAGTTAAATATGTTTTTTGTCCTTTAACTTTTAGTGAATTTTAGAATTAGTCCATTTTTAAACTTTTGATCAATTTAGTCTTTCATCTTTCGAAATACGTCATTTAGACAATTTAATAAAATTTTGTTAAGTTTATTTGATGTTTCGTACGTATTTCAAAATTGTATTTGAGTTGTTTATACTATTTGAGTTGTTTATACTATTTGAAACATTTTTATTTTGATGTTAGGTCAAATACTATTATGAAACGCGATTGAAATGTCAAATAAACTTAACAAAATTTAATTAAAATAATTGAATCCAGGTATTTCGAAAGATGAATGACTAAATTAGTCCAAAGTTTCAAAATGAATTAATTTCAAATTAACTTAAAGTTAAAGAACCAAAACATATTTAACTCTAATAACAATAATTAGTATTTTATAATTTTTTTTATGAAAAAAGTATCACTTACATGTATCGAGTCTCTTTTCACTTGTAAGTAATGAAGTTAGAAAAAATTTGTAATTTTTATAAATTTATACATAGGTATTATGTTTATTTTTTCTCTCTCTATTTATTATAACTTTTTTTTAATTTACTAGTAAAAAAATTAATTATTCACCATAACTACAAATATTTAATTTTTTTCAAATTAATGATACTGAACTTCTCCGTTATTTATAAATTTTTTTAAATTACATTTTACAGCTATTGAACTTTCCTTTATTTAATCTTCTCACACCATGTAAGATTGAAGGGGAACAAATTTCTTTTTAAAAGGCTAAAATATATTAATTGTATTTTATCAGTTTACATATTTTTTTTAATTTGTTCCTCAGATTGTATTTAGTCGCTTAGGTTGTTAAAGTAATTAAAATAGTTATATGCTAAAACTAAACTCAATATAGTTAATATTCAACATCAATCTCACATGGCACCCTCATCAATTTAGTTTGTTTATATATATATATATATATATATATATATATATATATATATATATATATATATATATATATATATATATATATATAAGATTTAGTAATTTAGTTTTTATATTTAGGTTCATAGTTCATTTTTTATCTTTATATTTCTTTTTTACTGAACTAAGTTCAATATTTATTAAATTAAATAATTTAGTTGTTTCCCTTATGTTAATTTTAAGGTTATTTGAAAATGTTACATCATAAGAGTTTTAAGATATAAGAGGTTTAAGATAAACAAAGATTAAAATTTAAAAACGTGATAATTTTTAAATAGTGTCAACGTTAATTTAATTTAATGGAATAAACCTTATTATTAATTTTATTCAAAATGTATTGAAATTTAGTCAACTAAAAAATATACAAAAAATCAAAGTAAAACATATGACTCCAAATAAAATAAAAGTTTCACATTCAATTTTGAATTAGAGACGTTAAATCAAAATAATGAATTAATGTCCACTATTACACTTAACTTTTGAAGTTAACAATGTACTTTTATTCTTGCGTTTCATTTTTATTTTATTCTATTTAAATTTATCTTTTTTCCCAGAATTCTTAAAGAAAAAAAAAACTAAATTATTAATTAAGCTAATATGTGTAATGTTCCTTAGTCTTCTTTCAATAGAGTCAACATTTACTTTTTTTCCCTCCCCTTCCTCCATTTACATCCATATTCAATCCTTTATTGGTAATATATATTCATACCAAGAACACATATAATAAAAAGAAACCCTCATTTTTCTCAAACAAAATAAAAAAACTCTTTTTTTCGTACTTTATTTTAATCTTTAGAAAATAATATGTCTGATACGATAAATCTCAATCTTTAAATTAGTACACAAAATTTAGACTTGAACCTGAAGACTATGTCTGTCAAAGATAGTGTGAATTTCGATCTTTAGATAAGTGCAAAATGTTAATAATATTTGATTTTAGATATTGGGCTTAGAGTCCATTTGAAACGTTAATCTTTAATGACAATATTGTTAAAAATTCAAGTGTGAGTCTAGATCCCACATTAACCAGAAATGAGAAGGTAAAACACTATATAATAATAAAGACTCATAAACCCATTGCCTTAAGGTTTTGAGTTGAGAGTGGTGCCAATTTCTTATGTAGTTAGGCTCGGGTCTCATTGGTGTTATATCTCCCCAGTGAAACTCCCTCTGTAATAGTCTTTATGGCAAGGGTGTGATTCTACATTTAACACACTTTCATAAAAAAGAAGAAGAATTGAGTGAAAGAATAATGAAAAGGAAAAGGAAGAAGAAGAAGGTTTGTGTGTATGAGGACATAAGTTGGTGGAGGAGATTGAGGGCAAAAGGAAGTACAAGTTGGGAAGGGAAACAAACCATATCATTAATCCACTTTAAAAAAACAAAGAATCGAATCAAATTATTTAAAATTTAAGAAATGAAACTAAAAAGTAAAAAATAATTAATCTTTTAAAAATGGTAGCAAAGAAAGGTAATGTATTTTGAGAAAAAGTGCCGAATTGGGAAGAAGAGGGAATATTCGTATTTGATCCGATTAAATGGCATTGACTAAATGGCATTGTGGAATATTTATTTAATGAGAATTGTAGCGTATCTTTGCTTCGCAGCCATTAAATAATGTTTCTATCACCAATAATATCATTCATTATATGACTTTTAACACTTATATATGTACCTTTGAGGTTATCCAAGGACACAAATTTTAGTCACTAACACCAAACCAACCCTACAAAATGGGAATATTTGATGACAAAAAAAACAGTTTAATTATGGAATTATCATTCATAAATATATATAACTTATAATTATATTACGAGTGTCTTGTGATTTTTGTTAATGCTTATTTTAAAATTTTATATTTTTGAGTAATAAGTTGTATTGACTTAGTAAATTGGTGATGATTTTTGAAATTGCTTATTTCATAAACACTTGTTAAATTTATTTAACTTGGTCCATTATCGTGGTCTCATCCAATAGAACTTGACGATATTTCAGCATCTGAAAATGGAATCACACTACAACTTTTCACTAAACTTGAAACTGCTCAAAAGTCAATATGTAGAGAATCGTACATATAGTTTATTGGAACAAGTATTTCCATAAATACTTTTAGAAGAAGAAGAATAAAATAAAATTTTAGATAAACTTTACAAAACAACTTATGCTTAAGTTTTTATTTAGGTTATGGATAAAAAGCAATTGTATTTACATTTTTAGACCAATTTTCATAAAAAAAAAAAATTGTCTAAACAAATTCAAAATTAATATTTCAACAACGAAAATTTGTAATATATTACAATTAATTAAGAGGCAAAATATGCAATTAAATCCGAATATTACTTTACACAAAACCAACTGACACCAACAACACTGGGTAAAGTCAAACATTTATCCTATAATTAACGCAAAATTCGGCTATATGTGGAGTTTGAAATTTTTGATATTTTCATGATTTGTCACAAGCTTCCCAGATAATGGGGATTTATTATTATGTATTGTGGTTTTCATTAGTGTTCTAAAGGCATTTTTTAAGAGATCATCAAATAATTTGAACATTTTCATTGCATTTTGGCCCAAACCATAAAAGAAAAAGAAAAAAATCTTTGGTATATTAATTTTTTTTTCTCTAAAGAAAAAGTAGGATGCTAATTTGTTGGTTTTGATGAAGCAGCTTACATAAATATCGAAATAATCAATGGTGTGACGAAATGAAGAGGGTTAGGTGTTGAAAATAAGAATAAGTCCAAAGTGAATCATAAAACAAACATAAAATCACACTTGATTTGAACAGCGAAGCAGATCATTGAAATAGAAAATGCATTTTTCTTTTCCTTTGTCATTTTCATTACCTTTTATAGGCTTGGTGGGTTAGGCAAACTTATGAACATGCTACTTTTATAATCTTTTTATGTTTTTGTTCTGGAAAATTTTTTGGATGACTCATGGCAAAACCTAAATGATTATAAATTTGTGTTAGCTTTTTTAACACCTGGTTTAGATAACTTGTAGATTAAAGGCAACATTCCCTAATAATTGGTAAGGGAAAAATTGTGAGAGTTGTAAACAAGAAAGTGACTAATACCTAATGGAGTTGCATAGAAACCACTAATGTTGGGATTTTAATATAGAGATTGGTGGCAATTACTTGGTTAAGTTTTTATGTTTTTGCCATTTCTTGAAATTTTGGGTGGAAAGAGTAGATGGTCCAACATTGAATACCACAGTTTGTATAATTGAAGGAGGAGTCTATGAATAGTGTCGCATAATGTTTCAAAAGTAGAAACTAAAAAGATAATATAGTTTATTTAGGACATTGTCATTACATATAAAGAGGTTAACACCCTAAATGTCTTAACCTACTACTAACCTCAAAAAATGTTGTCACAAATAAGTTGCCTAAACCCAAGTAAATTATAATAAAAAAATTTGTCTTTAAAGGTTAAACTACAGGATTCAATATATGTTTAATCTCTTATTTGTTTATTTTACTACTATGACGTATTATTTTGTAACTAGTCAAATATTCATAGAGTGGAAAATTGGAAACACCAACTACACCGTGAGTGAGATCAAGTTTATTACTAAAAATATTGATATTGGTTTGTACTTTGTTACAGAATGTAATGTGTAATACATTTTCTATTTAGATTTATTTTTTTGATGATATTAGTTTGATTGAAATTAAATTTTATGACACTTGAAATTGGATGTGTGTTTAGCAATAGACACAATATTGTACTAATATTTTATCTATAAATGCATATAGCATCATAATATAAAACATACGCACACGTAAACCAGGTCGTAGTAAAGAAAATATTCATGAGTCATTTTTTTTTCTGAATGTCCTTATAAATAAATACGTTACAAACATCAAAAAGAGGTAAATAATTTATTTTTATTTTTATTATTTGAGATAACTTTAATTATATGCGAATTTTAAACATAAATTATTTATCTGACTTAGTTTTATTTTTCACGGCTATTTTAAGGTTTTTGATAATTTTTATTATTAAAACAATGTGAGAATTACTTCAGTGTCTAAGGATATTTTTTTATTTTTTTACGTTTTACTTAGAAAAACAATACATGTAAATAATATTATGCCTTATTTCTAATATATTTAAGTAAAATATTTTGGGATATAAAATGGATCACACTAATTATGGCTTTGTAAACATAAATAACAAAATCAGATTTTTATGATAATTTTTACTGTTAAAAATTTGTGAAAATTAATTCAGTGTTTAAGGATAGTTTATTTTTAAATTTTTACAAAGGAAAAAAAAATACATGTAAATAATATTATGCTTTATTTTCTATATATTTAAGTAAAATACTTGGGGATAAAAAATGGATCACACCAATGATGGCTTTGTAAACATAAATGACAAAATCAAAATTTGAGACTCTTTTTAAGACCTTAGATATAGTTGACTCAGTAAGTTTCGAGCGTGCAACGTTGGCGTTAATAACGCGACCTTCAAACCAGATGAACCAGTTGGCCAACACCAATTAATACAGAACCATAATTTAAATTTAATAATAAATTATAAAATTGGGTTTAAAAAATTACAAAATTTTATGGCCCATGCAGGTCTCGAACCTGCGACCTTCGCGTTATTAGCACGACGCTCTAACCAACTGAGCTAATAGGCCAGTTGAAGTTAAACTAGCAGAATAAGGAAAAAACAATTGGAAAAATTTGGTGCCTTATTATTTAAATTCAGTGTGACGAGAAATAGGTTGAGGTATTTTTGGCATTGGGCTTAACTGTTCCGTGAATTCATTGTCGATTGGTGCGTTTATTTAATCAACGAAATGTTAAACCATTTGACATTTATTTTTACAATTATATAAAATGAATTTCACTTTTTCAAATGCTGTTGCAATTTTATAGAGTGACAGTTGCTGATCAAGAATTGAACCTTTAATAATTTCATCATTCATTTATTATTTGATAATATTCAATCGTTGATTGATTCAATAGTTCTCATGCTGCATTTTTTTTTTCAAGTCTTAAAATACAAAATGGTATAATTCATGCTTTTTTTTAATCAACTAAAAAGATATATATAAATAACATAGTACTCCAACCCCTATTCAAATCTATATAAGATAATATATATATATATATATATATATATATATATATATATATATACTTAGTGTGTTGTTCCAATTTCATTCTTTTGCACAGAATAATACAGCAGAGATCCCTATTCCTACATTTTATTTCCAGTTAGGCGTCAAAGATCTCTCTTGTTTAATTCATGTTAATAAAGTTCGAAGTTCTTTATTATTTAATTAAAATAATGTCTCTATTGCAGTTATTACTATATGTTACCATTGCTAAACCTAAAAAAACTGTTCCCATTTTTTCACCAACACATAGCTTTCAATTTTGACACAATTAATGAGTTCTAAAAGATAAAAGATTAATGAAATAATGGCGTGTTAGATAAATACAAAAACAATGTTTTTGTTAGTATTTTAACTCTTGACAAAACAAAAAAGTTTATCGATGCTAACGATTAATTTCACTGATGTATGTTTAAAAAAAGAGAGATAAAATAAATTAGTGATTAACTCGAGTATTTGATTAACAATGAATTTTGTTAAATAACAATGTTGTGAAAAACATGGCATGTTAAAAAAAATAACATGGTTTAAATTAAGTAATTTAAAATAATGTATCAAAAACTTAAGTGAATAAAATTTGAGATGAAAATTTATGAAAGTTATAGAATAATGTAATAGATTTCATAGATTAAAAAATATTTTAATGTACAAAATTAAATGAGTACCATCATAAAAGTAATTTAAAATAAAATTTAATTAATATAAATTGTGCTAAAATAAAATACGAGTTAATATTTTAAATAAAATATGAAATTAAGGAAATTATGTTAAAATAAAATGGAATTGAAAAAAAATAATTTGTGTTAAGTAATAATTTATATATTATTATGTATATTGTTTTTAAAATATTATGTATATTATTTAAAATATTTATATTACTAATATTATTTAAACCATAATATAGAATAAATTCATTTTGTCCGATTCTTATTTCAATTGTTGAAAGATTGTTCCATTAAATTTATTTTGTGACGTTACTGTGGTGTCTGCGTGAGAGTTGTAGTGGAGGATCTACACGTAGTTTTTTGGGGTTGAGAGAGACATGACAATAGGAAGGGAAGTACATGGCATTATAGCCTCCATGAAGTGAGAGAGGAGAATCAAGAAGACGAACAAGAACCATGTGTGTGCAAAGGTAAGGACATTTTCGTCAATTCAAATTGACCTAGCTTACTTTTCTCTGCTAACCTCACCCCGTAAATCATCACTTGAATTACATTGCATATTAATTGTTTCAAACACCATAGAAACTCTCAAATCCATCTTCCTCGGTACTCGGTGCCAGATCATGACCAATAATTATTGGAAAGCCAAATTAAGACAAAGTAGGCCTTTCCCCATTATCACGATTGCTTTCCGGGAAAAGCAAAATTCAAATATTTCATAGGTTAGAACTCATCATGAGAAATTCGCTAAGACATTCTGCACCAGAAAATTGGTTAGTCTATATAAAAACATGTCATAAAGCATACACCACACAAATTCAAAGGAATTAAACTTAAAATTACATAACAAATCAAAAGTCATTTAGATTTAAAAAACACTAACTCCAAATATTCAAAATGATATTCCAAAAGCACAACAACAAAATGTGCGGTATAGATTTTCATTTAAGATAACCATTTGCCTTACATAATAAGAGCTTAACATAGATTACAAGCCTTCATTAACACCAATATAAACATTCTATTTCTTAAGATGCTTTTGGAGTCCGAATTTAATCTAACTTCAACAGAAGCATCTTCAAATCTCCGTTCTTAGTGGCAATCATCAGGCTTGTAAAATACATACAACAAAACCTAATTTACAGGCCAAGGAAGCTTTTATTTTGGCGCAAACAAGCTTTTCAATTACAAACAATATTAAGAGAGCAAAAAGATGCGGTCAATAACATGAACCACCGAGTCAGAGGTCATTTCATAACCCCAGCTCAAAAATCCATTGAAACAATACCAAGGGGGTCGGTAAATTGTCTACTAGGCAGTCATCAAAATGATTTAATTTTTAAGCGAAATCGCTAAATAGACCGTAAAAAGAGATTAAAACACAAAGCAACAAGATATAAGTTATCAAATTAACCAACTACAAACAAAATCAATATTTAAAACATAATCCATTCGTATCCAATCAAAAAGTGGTGTTAAAATCAGAATGACATGAAAACCAAACAAAAAGATGGCCTCAGAGGTAGTGACAATTAAGATATCATCACACACACATCTGATAATACGTAAAAATGAGTACATCATTGGCCAAATTAATACTAGATTAATTATTCAACATATTAGTACACATTACATACCAACAGACAATATTTAGAAGACGCTACTCTAGGATCGGGTTACAGCAAATATAATTTGAGTAAACACATTCCTCGTCAGTTCAGTTAAAGTGAAAAATACCGCTTATAGAATACATTAGATAATCAGAACATCATCTATAGATATATTTCTTTTCAACCATATGTGACTTAGTTAACACAATCCACATTATCATGAAAATTCATTGTGCATCGGAGAGATTCCCAAAGACAAATCACCATCCTTAGCATAAGTACTGATGTCCCTGTCTAAGTTATCGTCACTTGCAAATGTTACAATGGTTCTAAAAACAACACATTGAAATACTAACTTAAAAACATTACACAAAAACAAAGAAAAAACACAATAACGCATCAGAGAGATTCCCATTAGACGAAGTCAACATTCTCCTTTGGAGTACTGATGTCCCTGTCTATTTTGTCGTCATCTGCGTATGACTACAACCATTTACAGTCACTGACTACAGACTTTAAACATTATCACAAGAAAACATAAGCTAGATCATAAGCCATACAAGGGCACGCAGTAACTTAGGGCAAAAACATTACAATTGCAATCCAAATATAATAACAAATATATATACAAAAAAAATAAAAACAGAAGCTTTATCTCCGCGAGCAGTTACCAAAATCATTAAAACATTTCACTGTATGAATCATCGAGGAAGATAAAGCTAGTGCCTCAGATCGAAGTTTATATCATAGAAATAAATCTCGGAGTATATTTAACACCATCATAGGCACACAGCATTTGAAAGCAAGTGAATTGAAACGAAAAAAAATTAATGAGAAAAAACAAGCAAGAGATGGACAGAGAAGAAACCCTGACGAATATCGCTGCCGCTGCGGATGTTAGGGCTTTAGGCGAATGGCTTCGTATATATAGAGAGAAAGAGAGGCGGTAGTATAAATTAGGGTATAGGTGACACAGCCAGTTTGTTCCTTTTCCTCTCATTAAATCCTGACCGTTGGATGAATGCGTTTTATTAACCTACAAATTCACTATTAAAATTTAAGAAAAAAAATGTAATTGTAGTTTTTATCATTCATTATTACTTTTTAAAATATTTATTTGTATGAATTGTTAGCTTTAGTAGGTTTAGTTTTAATACATACAAAACTATTTTTATACTTTTTACTCAAATCAAAACTCTTTCGATATTAATTTCATTTAAATATTAATAATGAATTGTGAAAATTTTAGTGCATATAATTTAAAATGGTATCTTAATCAAAATTGAAAAATGTTATAAAATTACACTCTTGAAAGAAGTTTAGAGAGCTCTTTTACTTTAGTTCAAATTTAACATTTTGATAGATTATCGTGATTAAAAAATATTTAGAAAAAACGAAAACAAAAAAAAATGGTGAATTTACTCTGTTTTAAAACTTAAAGTTTAAATAACATTTCACATTATAATGTAATATTCTTTTTTATAATATTTAATCATTTTATTTTAAGTTGATTATTTAATAAATTAAATATTTTGTTTAAGTTATTTAATATTTTTTTCTAAATATAAATACATGACATATCATGTCCGTATAAAAAAATGAAAGATGCTTGGTATTCATAATTGTTTAAAATTAAAAAAATTTCCAAAATTATGTCACACTTGACACAACTTACGGAGGAATGGACACTTGAATTGAGCATATAACATAATTTACAGGTATTATTCAACACTCAATTGAAAACATAATTTTAATGGGTATTCAAAATATATATATATATATATATATATATATATATATATTAAAAATAAAAAACATAATTAACTAAAAAAGAAGCATGAGAAGCAAAAGCCACATTTTTGGCGTAATTAAAAAGTTGAAGAAATGGGGTTAAATTAGAGATGTCAAAATGGGTTTCAACCTGTGAGCCAACCTGGTTCACTACGGGTTCGAGCCGGGTTGGATTGAGAAAAATTCAACTTTTTCAAAAGTGGGTTGAACTCAACCCGGCTCACTTAACCTATGGGTTAAACGGGTTCGAGCCGGAATGAAGGTGAGTTGGCCCACTTAACCCACCAACATTTTTTTACAATTTTTTTTTAATTTTTTTTAATTTTTTTAATTTTTTTTAATTTTTTTAGTAATTATTTACTACTCCTATTATATTTGTTCAAAATTTCATATTTTTAAATGCTAGTTTGTTGTTTCATTATATTTGAATAGTTTGAATGTTTAATTAATTTGATTGTCAAGTTATATATATGTTGATACTTTAATCTTTAACTATAATCTTTATAGTAAATTACTCAAGTAACCGTCTTATAAACAATTTTTTCTAAATTAGCATGAAAAAAATGTATAATTTTTTATTTATATTTTGTTGAATAGCATGACAAAAAATTTGTAATATTAGTCATGCTTTCTTAGACTAATGTATACTTTCTTGGAAATAATTCTTCATATATTGGTGGTGACCATGATCAAAACATTGGTTCTTGATTTTACTATGATTGTTATCTCATGGGTTACTTAAAAATTTATTTAAATATTTAAATACTAAAAACAAAATTTTCTTATGTGGGTTGGTAAGTCAACCCACTTAACCCACCAACCCGTGGTGGGTTGAGCCGGGTTACAAAATTTCTGGTTCACCAGAAAGTGAGCCGGGTTGGGTTCACTCATTTTCAATCCGACTCACTTTGACATGTCTAGGTTAAATCATAAAAATAAAATAAAAAATATGTTGGGCTTAGACTTTGGTCTAAAGTAAAGTGAAAGTGTAAGCATAAACGCAGAATATGATCCTATTATTGATTCTGACAATCAATCATAAATAATATCTCATACTCTCATACTGATAATCATGCTGTAAAAAATAAACGGAAGTGTACCTGAATTGGCCATAACGATAATATTAGAGAGCACTAATGATACAGTGATCTTCCTCCTGTAAAGCACCTTTATTTCCTTTTGGTTTTCTCTCTTGATGGGGATAGGGAGAAAGAAACAGGAAGAGTACGTTATGACTATGTGTGTGCTCTCAGAAGGAGATCACGACCATTTATAAATTGATTTACTTAAGTTTTAGTATTTCTAATTTGGCACCTCATCAAATTAGAAATTACTAACTAGTCTCTACACAATATTTATTTTCATGACATATGTCTTTAGCCAAATCTTTAATTTTAGTCAGATCACTTTATTATTTGGCTTTATAAATAATGGCCCTAACACATTTAATTATGTATCATATATATGCATGACCCAAAATTACTAACAATCTCCCACTGGTCACAAATATATATGTCTTTACAACCTTATAAATGTGTTAGACTTTATGAGCTCAAAATTGCCATTATATTACTCGAGCATACTCCAAAAGTCCCGTCCATTGATTATATCAGTATGTAGAACCAAACCAGTTTTTCATTGTATGAATCGCAACTAAAACCAACAATGATCACTAATCCTGACACAACCAGATGACATGGATTCATCATGAAATGTGTAGCATGAAAAATTATGTGAAGGTGATCTGTATATACACATCTATTTTCAACTGGTCCAAACTTTAACTTAATGAGATCAATATAAAAACTTAATGTACAAAGTGTAAAATTAAAACCACATATATAAATAACCAAATATGTCTGAAAGTTTAATGTATGCATACAAGAAATTAAACATAGAACATAAAACATATAAAAATGACTATCTCCCACTAAACCTCAGATTCCTCAAACTGTAAAACACCCATGTGAGCAACATGCTCATGAAAGACCTTGGGTGGAAGTCCTTTAGTTAGAGGATCTGCAATCATGGAGTTTGTCCCTAAATGTTCTATGAAAATCTATCCACTCTGTACTCTTTCTTTAACAACTAGGAACTTAATGTCGATGTGCTTCGACTTAGTCGAGCTCCTATTGTTGTTGGAATACAATACAGCTGATTTATTGTCACAATATAACTTAAGTGGTCTTTCAATGCTTTCCACAATTTTCAGCCCTGTGACAAAATTTCTCAACCATATCTCGTGATTAGATGCCTCATAGCATGCTACAAATTCTGCTGCCATGGTGGATGAAGCTGTAAGGGTTTGCTTGACACTGTGCCAAGAAACCGCACCACCTGCCAACATAAAAATGTAACTTGAAGTAGATTTTAAGCTATCTTGACATCCTGCAAAATCTTAGTCAGAAAAACCCAATGATCTCCAACTGGTCTGACCTCCTGTATGTGAGCATATAACCTTTTGTTCTCTTTAAATATCTCATGACCCTCTTTGCTGCTTTCCAATGGTCCATTCCTGGATTGCTTAAGTATCTGCCTAGAACCCCAACTATGTATGCTATGTCTGGACGCGTACATACTTTGGCATACATCAAACTCCTTACAGCTAACGCATAAGGAATCTTCTGCATTTCCTCAATTTCCAAATTTCCCTTTGGGCACTGATTGAGACTGAACTTGTCTCCCTTAGCAACTAGAGTATCCCCGGATTTACATTCATGCATGCTAAACCTTTTAAGAACTTTATCGATATAGCTCCTTTGTGATAATCCTAGAATACCCCAAGATCGATCTCGGTGTATCTGAATTCCTAATACAAAAGAGGCGTCACCAAGATCTTTCATTTCAAAATTCTTTGACAGAAATTTCTTAGTTTCGTACAATATGCCTATATCATTAGTGGCAAACAGAATGTCATCAACATACAAGATCAGGAAAATAAACTTGCTCCCCTTAAACTTGTGATACACACAATCATCAACAAGATTCATCTCGAAGCCAAATGAG
>Ga0214542_1000177_pt1 | contig 97685 bp, 43 predicted proteins | sample CNSS1metaG_FD_160096 | JGI IMG/M metagenome (GOLD analysis project Ga0214542, IMG submission 160096) | Root nodule microbial communities from cowpea collected in UCLA plant growth center, Los Angeles, California, USA - CNSS1 | ecosystem: Host-associated > Plants > Roots > Nodule | place: USA... | reverse complement strand
AAAAAAAAAAAAAAAAAAAAATAAAAAAAAAAACCAAAAAAAAAAAAAAAAAAAAAAAAAAAAAACCGTGCGCACGAGTTTCATGCTGGTATATATAAGAAAAAGAATGAATGAAAATGGAATTATTAGAAAATCATCAATTTATCTCCAACAACAAAAGGCAACAAGAGATGGAAGCAAGAGAAAGTGTTGAGGAAAAGAGAAGAGGGGAAAAAAAAAAAAAAACTTTTGTGATAAGTTTGTTTGGTGTCACGCTCCGATAAGACTTATAATGGAGGGTTGGTTCTTGTGTCGTGGATGAAGAGTTTTCCACCACTTGACGAAGGTGGAACCCTCCAAGAACACATCCTTAGCCAATTCTCCTTTTTTACACCATTCCTCTATCTGACCCACCAAACCCACAACCCTTTCCTCAACATTCCTATATGAAGCATCACCATTAGCAGTTTTGTAGCGAAGCTCTTCCACCTCAGCCCAGAAGCAAGACGTTGAGATAGCTTCTCGTGGCCTTCTCTGAGCATGTTCCAACCATCTTTGAGGGTATCTATATCGTTTTGGCCTTCCCTTAACCATGTAAGAAGAAGCATCATCCTCGTAATGCCTCCCATGTCGGTAATAATTAGCAATGTCTAGAGGCTCCACCAGTTCCCTACACCTTGTTCCAAGATCAACCCATTCTCTATCCGCTTCAAACTCATCTGGGAGTTCGTGATTTCTTAGCTTTTCAATGATCTCGTCCCACACACCTGCTATTTCTAGCCTCGTCACATTTGCTTTGAAGTCTTCAGCTCTCTTATGCTCCCTGAATCCATCGTAAAAACCTACTCTTTGGTGCGCCCACATTTCTCTGTATTCCCCAAGCTCCTTTGTTAACTTTTGCTCTATAAAACTTCTCTTCTCCTTCAACTTTTTCTCCTTCTCACACTTTCTTTCCTCCAATTCTGCTGCTGCCCGAAGGCACAGTCTTCCTCTTAGGCTCTGAAACATATACTAGATACTTAGGAACATATACCTAGGATTTTATCCTATGATTTTATTACAATATATAGTTATATAATGAATAGTAATTTACTTACCAGACCAAGGTCATTTGAGCCACCAGCATCATCTTCAGACAGAGGAAACTTCTGGAGCTGTTGTTGATCTAAGTGCACAACATTCTGTGCTGCAATTTGTTGCAGTTCGGTGCCGTAAATTGTATGTTCTCTTAGGCTTTTGTAGGCAACTTGAGCTGCTTCTGCTTCGGTGCTTAATTGAGCAGAGAAAAACAGGACTTGTAGAACTGCATCTGGGTTTGTTATCACAATTTTCTTCCCTAAATTTCCATTTCCTGTGCAGAAAATGTAAGTGCCAAAGGGTCTATAAGGGCTTAAGGGAATAAAATTTTCCAGAGTTTCCAATGTGGTATCTGTGATGCACATTAGCTTACAAGCATCATGGCTTGTGACAGTGGCAGCATTTGACATTATGGTAATGTAGAAATCTGATATTGCACTTGATCTTCCCACTGATTCGCTCATGAAAGACCTGGATCTGGGGTTGAAGGACTGTGAAATTTGTTCAAATGATTGGTCTAGGGAAGAGAGGGGAGCAAAGAGGATTCGTGGCACTATGTCATATCTCATCACACAGTGAAAGAAGTATCTAGACCAATTTTCTCGCCTTGTGGCATGGGAAAATATGTGATTCCCAACTAAGGGTGAACCAAAGGTTACACAGAGGGGAGGGATACCCCCATGGGAATTTGGAGCTCGATATTTTTCTAAGGTCCATAGGGTTGCCAGAATGGCCATTGGACCACCAGAACAGTGCCCTGCAAACACTATTTGCTTCTTTTTACCCATAGCTTTCTCCACCTGCAGAAATGTTGTTGTAAGAAAAAATGAAAAATCAGAAGTTTCTATGCAGTGAAATGAAGCTCTTTCTTTCTCTACGGGAGTTCTAATAATAGATCCAAAAAGGCAATTGTATCAAATCAACACTTTTAGCAACCTTTCTACTAATTAACATTTTCCTTTCCTTAAATAAAGGGAACTACACTAACAGTTGACAAATCAATATCAGTTACACAACTAACAAATGCAGAAACTTTGTGACAGTGGCAAAGTCTGAGAAAGAACGCAAGAAAATCCAAAAGTAATGTTTTGCATAACAAAATGAGTAAGGGTAAGAGAGTTGGTGTGATACATTACCTCATCTGGAAGTGATGGTTTTGCCAACAAAATGCCTTGGAATCTTTTTAAGAAGGCCTCATTGACTAAAGCAGGTTCATCGTTACCAATGCTTCTGAGTGAGGGAAAGCGACTAAGATCTATTTTGGTTTCACCAAAGTTTCTCCGAGAGTACCAATCCTTCACAGCATCTGATCCAGGAAAACAGATGATAACTTCAGAAGGGTCGTTTCTGGTGATCTTTTCAACAAGGTAAGGTCTGTCTGGTGACCTGTGAGCCCTCCAACACCCACCATAAGCCTTCTCAATCACCTCTCCTCTCATTTCCATTCTCTATGATTGCTTCTTCACACCCCACTTGTGAGAAGGTTTCAAGTTTCAAGTTTGAAGTTTGATGAATGTTCAGTACTCAAGTTGAGATGGTTGTATTTGATCAGATGGGATCAAGATCACCATTGAGGGGTTGACATTGACTTAAACATACACCGTTCAATGAGAAGATGATGGGGTCATGAATCAGTGTTGAATATATTGGTATGTGGGGTTGGGTAGATTTATTTCTTAATTGATGTGGAGGTTTGGCAGGAAATGTATTATTGAGACTCGTGTAAGGATTGAAGTATCCGAATACTCTATCTTTATAATTAAGATAAAAAAACGTGTATGTGTAAATAGTACTATGAAACCAAGACAATGTAAGTTGACTTCAACTAAAATGTGATGTTTGATAAACTAATGATGCTATCACGAGCAAAACCAAGACCGACCCGCACACTGTATAAGTAAAATATATGACCGGGTTTGCAGTGACATTGGATCATTGAAAATTTTAGGAACTGTTTTCTGTGAAAATAAATTTTAATTTTTTAATTTAAATTTAAAACAATTAATGATTGTGAATTCTTTTTGTTTCTACTAATAATCCACAGATAAGAGTGTAATACTTACAGAGATAAAAAAATTTATACAAAATAATAAAATTGATTGAAAGTCATTTTCAATATGAAATCATTTTATATTTATTGCTAAAAAGATTTTAATTTTCATATTAAGTTTATAACTCATACATTTTGATGGGTTCTTTGTGTTTATAATAAAATTGATTGAAACAGTCATTTCTAAAAGGATTTTAATTTTCATATTAAGTCTATAACTCATACATTTTGATGGGTTCTTCGTGTTGATATTCAAATGAAGAACCACCTAAATATTTTTAGATTTTCTTGCAAATAAAACTATTGCACAAAATGCAAGTTTTTATTCTAGACTTTGCACCTGAATGAATAACTTGAAATCCTAAAGTTGAGTTCCACAACAATTATAAAGGAGGTGTAACAATTGTGGAGATTTGAATAGTTGACAAAAGAAACTTGGATGAATAGAAATATAATACAAATCTTTCATAAGTTTTTCCCATTTGGCGATGCAGAAATCTTCAGTAAATTTAGTCATGGTAGGGCTCATAAAATTCTCCTAATAAAAAAAGTGTGTTGTTAGTGTTCTTTTTTTCCATGTGGGTTTCTCTTTTTTGATTTTTTCTGTTTGTCTCTTTTCTATGTGGGAATTTTAGTTTTGGAAGCAAGTCCGAACAATACAAAGTTCACTTATTTTTGCTGAAACGGTCAGCCATTGATAACTTCAATGGCTCTTGGACAACACTTGCCCCATTAATAAATAATATAACCAACCAAAGCCTTTAAGAACATGGACAATGATAATGATGTATCAGAAACAATCATTTGAACATCCAATCACAAGTTTCTGCTAACTTTTTTGTGATTTTATATTGCAGAGACGGCTTCACCTTTGGCAATATCAATTTTTTTTTTCTTATGACAATCATCGTGTTGCTGTCAAGAGAATGAAAATATATAAGCATTAAGAAACATTTAATATTATGACTTTGGATATGATGCGAAAATGTGTCTATGGCTTTTCTTAGTAAACCTTAACCTTAATAAATATTAGGTAGAGTCTTACCATAAATCATACTAAATATTTATGAACAGATAAATTTGTGTGTGTAATGAGAGTGAATAATGTTAGATAATTCATTTCTCCCAACAATTAGCACAATAATGATCAGATCAGTGTTATAGCAGTTTCCTATAACCAAAATGCTAGGAATAAGGATTATTATAAAAGGTATGAATATCTTAATTATTCTGAATCAAGACTAAAACCTTTCTTCAATTTCAATTGAACCAAAATCACAATTCTAACGAGCTCATTAAAGTATACTCATTTAGTCATATCTTTTGTACACCTTAGAAATCCATCGAAGTTAAAGATTTTATGTACCAAATCTGTGATCGACAAGGGAACACCAGTGAACATTTTGCAGAACCAAAATGAAATAAACTCAAATCCAGCTTCAGAAATCATCTTCTGACTGGCTAGAAGATGAAGTTTCTGACACATTTGACAGAAAATACATATCAAAGTTAGGGAATCTCAGTGGTGCCCTCTTTGATGGTGACAAAGGTGGTGTTGTTGACACAGCTTCTCCTCCCACATTCTTCTTTTCCACCTTCCTTTTTAGTTCTGTGCAAGCCTGATCAACCATGTCAACAAAATTCTTCACAATAACAAACAGTTGAAAGGGGTTTACCATGTTGTCTTTCGACGCTCCTGCAAGATAGTAATCATTTGTTTTCTTCACAAGCTCCATGATCCTTGTTTGCTCCTCTTTCACCACCTCAAGTTCTCCCTCACATTCCTCAAGGAACCCTTTCATTTCGTTGATAAATCCACCACTCCTGGTGTAGCCACAACACGTTACAATCTGTCTAATTTCACTGACATGAGCATTCAGAGTGGAACACATTGTGATAAAATTGTGATACTCAATACTAGCTGCTTTCTTTGCTTCAGATAACTCATCACTTAGCCCACGTAACACTTGCAAACCAAGCATTGCGCGTTCTTTATCTTCCTCTTGCTGTATCTGGCTATATGAATAACCTCTATTCACAGTGTTTGCTTCAACATTGCTTGTGTGAAGTTTGTGCTTTCGATAGAGAGCTTGTCTTTTTCCTTCTGACTGAACCACTTGTTCTACTATAAAATGAAGCAAACTAGTTTTCCCATCTGTGCTTTTCACGTCAGAAAGTTTTCTAAGAGCACTCAGGTTGAAACCTTGTGCATTGCCTCTTGAAGTTCCAGCGTTCATACGATTCCCAGCCTTGAGAATGGCCTCAAGGAGTTTCAAAAACAGACCACTAGTTCTCAGTTCCTTGCAACCCATTTCAAGCGATTGTAGTTGTTCCTTGTGCTGAAGAACTTCAAAATCATAACTCGACCTGAAAAGCATCGCCTTCAAACGGTTGAATGCTGTTGGAACTGCTTTAAGAATGTAGTGCAGGAAAGACTCTGCATCAGCAAGTTGATCCGGGTTGCCACTGAATTGGATGATTTTTGCTTCCTCTTCTTGGGTGGGAGCTATTTTAGTGAGTCTTTCAAGCGTCTCAACACTTAGACCTTGACCATCAAGAACAGCATCCAAGATTCCTTTGCGAGAAATGGCAAGTGATCTTAGCACAATGGCAGTGTTTTGAGATTTTCTTGGGTCAAGAATGAATATTTGAGTTGGTGCACTGGAATTGGACTTGGCCAAAGTGGAAAGAGTTCTGTTTCTTTCTTGTGTTTTATAGCTACTTGAATATCCAAAGAGTGATTCCATCAATTCATCATCAAACCTGTAAAAGGGGGAAAGAACTTCCTGTCAAGTTGAAAGTACAGTGATGATATAAACAGTCAAGGTTTTAAAAACGGATAGCGACAGTGATTTCAACTTCAAGAACTTTTTACCATGACTGTGATGGTGACCACATCAGTTTCATTATAATGTCAAAAGTTATAACAAAATTAAGACCACAGTTTAAAACCATGAAAACATGCACTAGTGAAGTTAACAATAAGGTGGATATATATATACCTGAAAGAACCATCATTGATCTGATCCCATACTGTTGAATGATCAACATTTGCTACAACCTTATCCCAGTGTAGAGGCTTGAGCCTTGTTTGAGCAACACCCTTCTCTCTTGAACTCTCCCCTGCCACACCCTCTTTGGTGCTTCTTATGTTTGTTTTCCCTTTGGGTGCAGGTGGGGGTTTCAGTGATGAAATGAAGCCACTGGCCTTTGGAAGAGGGGGTGGACCTGGTGGTGGTGGTGGAGGACGAGTAGGAGGAGGAGGAGGAGGTGGTGGTGGTTGAGTTTTCTTGCTCTCAAGAATAATTGGTGAAGATTGTGGTGGTGGTGGTGGTGGTGATGGTGCTAGCTGAGGTGATTGTGGGAGGTTTTGTCTTGGTGTTAATGATGTTGAAACTGATGGTGTTTGTGATTCTGTCTTTACTTGATGATCCTCATGAACAACCAAGCTCGGAGATTGACATGGCTGTGGAATTTCAGGCTTGAAAAGTTTGGACCTTTGGACCATTATATCTATTCTTTTCTCGTCCTCATCATGTTCGAAACTCGGATTGAGTATACTATTTTGGAATCCAGTTATCAAAGGTCTTCTTTCTGTGTCCACCACATAAAGAACATCAACCCCATTTTCTTCAACTATTAACCCCTTCACATTGCCACCAACTTTGTTTATATACTCAAGGTTCACTCCTGATTCTCGAAGCAAACTTGTTCCAATTTTGTTTCTCTGGCGGTATCTAGAAATCACAAATCTGTGAAAGAAGTAAACAAAAACAGCAGCAATAAGTAGCATAGCCCCAGCTGTGGCAAGCACAGCCTCTGCAATTGCATGAGTGGAGGCTGACATTGATATATTTTTGAGATGGGAATTTGAAAAGTTTGTTATGATCTTTAGGTGATGATGGACAGGAGATATACCACTGTGAGTTGGTTGAAGAACTGTAGAAAAGTGCAAAGAAGAACAAGAATAGAAGAATGGCAGTAAGATGAGAAGAAAGGTAAAATTGCACACAAGAATTAACTAACACCGGTGAAGTATGTTTTGAATGTTTTTGGTTATGGTTGTTGATATTTTCAATGAGGTAGTTGTCGTTGGTCGATGTCAGAAGGAACTTAAATTGCATATAATGCCAATTCCAATATGAGACGGCCAAATTTTGGATGAAACCAAGCATTGGAGATTCCACTTCAAATAAGATAAATTGTAAATAATCATTTAGTATGAGATTTTCATGAAATAAGCATACTTTATGACATTTTTCGGATGATTATTATTTATTCTTATTTTCTCAACCAATTCGAAGGACCATAAAGAATTTCAACATATTCATGTTCAACTACACTTGCGTATGAACCCGTTCAAAGTCAATTTGCATCTCTTAAGCTTATGGTGTTGTCTCAATCACTCTAACATCTCTTTTAAAATAAATTATTTATTATAAAAGGTACTCATTGACTGTGTTAGAAGACCTTAAACGCACTCTAGCTGATATTTTTCTTCTCGTTTGATTTTTCTCAAAATGGCATCATTTTATGCGTGGTATTTAATATACACTTCAATTGACAAAAAAAATACTCTTATTTTAGTTCAATATTTTAAAAACATTCATTGATCCTTCGCATCACTTAGCAGACGATTAACTAAATAAACTAACGCCATCTCCAACAAAAGTGCTTCAACTGATTTTGCTTATTATGCATACAAGCTTTAATAAGAATCCAATATGAGAGACGCTTACTTTTGTGCACCAAAAGCGAGGAAGGAAACGACAATTGTACTCATTTATTTATTTATTTATTTATTTTATTATTATTATTATTATTATTATTATTATTATTATTATTATTATTAGAGCCTAATTAGTTATCTAATATTATAGTGGTACACATTTCATCTATTAATCCATATACTTACAAGGTATTCCTTTTTAGTTCCTATAACAAATACCATTTTAATCTATTTTAATTTTTAGACATGCCATTTAATTCATAATTTTAAAATTAAAGAGACTAAAAAAATTAAAATTAAGATATCTAAGAATTAATAAGGATTTTTTAAGTATAACGATACAAAAACATATAACTGATGATGAAGTCGTGAGATAATCTAATATTCTATAATAGTTTAAACAAAGATTGCTTCCATAATTTTTAATTTTGATGATGATAATAACAATAAATAATATTTAGTGAAAGAAAAAACATACAAGAGCAATAAGAAGCAAATTCAATTCAAAATATACTTTCTTCTGAAAGACATCATAGTATTGACATACATTTCCAAAAAAACTTTCTTAAAACAAATCTACATTTTATTATTGTATGCTCAAAAATAGTGTTCACAATACAAAACAATTGCAAAACAAAAAAGATATTGCAATAGATTCTAGTAGCTAAAAAGCTCCCTACTTCTCTTAGTGTGAGAAAACAAAATATCAACAAACAACTTACAACAATTTTATTTAAAACACAAAAATAGAAGGTTTGTCCTATATAATCTAACGATTCCACATAAGAGATTATTGATGTATTGTACATGTGTCATAGCCATTTCAGTGTTAGATTATAGAAAAGTCTTACTAGAAAAAAAAAGTGTTATTTCTTTGTAAAAAGAAAAATCTTAGTAAAACTTTTACTCCATATAATATTTCATCTTAAAATGAATTTATATTTATTCTTGTAATCTTATAAATAACTCATTTGTTGTAGAAGTAACTTTGTGAAAACACATTCTTATATTATTTATCTTAAAGTAAGATAAAAAGTAATAGTAATTTCATGAACTCATTGTATATCATAAAAAACAATGATAATACTTATTATATTTCTAATTTTGTTGAGTTAGTATAAAATTAAAATGATTATTTATCTTATTTGTTGCAGTAATCATCATCATCCTAAAAAACTCATAAAACATTTATAAACTCTATTCAAACCTTTTTTAGGACTAGAATATTTGTTTTCAATAAGAAAAAAGTAAATAGTAAATGAGATATTGTGTGCATTGGAACATTTTTCTTTCCTGTTTACATATAAATTTAATTTTTCTGTCGAACATATGTATAAATTATACATATAAATGTGACCAACGTCAAATTTTATACACAATTTTAGTATACATTTGCAAACATTAATTTGATAGAGATAATTGCTTCAAATACCCAACTTTACTAATTTATTATCATTTTCAATCTTTAACTTTTTTATTTTTGTCAAAACATAAATGAATTTCTTAATTTTATAATTTTTATTTCGTTACTGAAATAATTTTAACTTAATAAAATTAATGTCAATGACACATAAAATTGTGGAATTATTGAGCTAAAAATGTTTAGATTGTTGAGTTAGAAGAAAAAACCGTTGGAGTTATTTGGATCTTTCAAATTTAAAACTAATATTTTCCGGCCCAAAAAAGAAAAAAAAAAATTATTAAGTCCTTTTGCCCGGAACATCGTATCCAAGCAGAATACAAATTTGAAAAGAAAATACACATGGCAGAATGTTTGATAACAAGAATACAAAAATCAAAGAAGGATAAACTAAACTCGTTAACAAAAATGTTAACGATATTTGAACAACACAGATTAAACTATTTTTTTAAAATCAGAGAAAAAATTACAAAGTGAATTTACTAAATTAAAAATAAAAATAAAAAACATATTTAAGTAAAAGAAAAATAATACAAAACAGTGATGAAGTTAACAAGGTGTAGACAAGTTACGCATCGTTAAGACATAGAATCCATTTACGATACAATAAGTCGGAAGAAGTGGACCTAGTCGTTCCTGGCATCGACAACATTTGCATTATTGTTGTCTATGTTACAAGAGCGATGATAATAATAATAATAGAATACACTAACGGTTTAAAAGTTGAGGGGTAAATGATGAAAGGATGGTGCAACCACCGATCTAGGTTTTTGATTATGGAGAGTGATAAATGGTGGTGTGTCGACGGTGGATGTAACGGTTGCAGTAGTTAATTAGGCACATAATTGACGTTCATCTTAGGTATAATAATAAATGTCTCACTGTGCTCTCTGTGTGTGACTTGCTACAGCTGTTGCACTTGAAAAAGGTTGTCGGAATCTTAGGTTCAAGAGCTGCAATTTTGCGTATTTATTCTTCTAAAAATGTTTATCATTTCCACTTCTTCTTTCAAGGCTTTTGTCCTATCCTCTCTTTGGTAGATGCAACCTACTTATTACGCTGTTACTCTTATCTTCCAAGAATCACGCTTCACACTTATTTTCTCTCAATCAAAAACATCACGGACTTTGCACTCACCTCCACAAATTATTCCGAATATCATAAAACTCACATGAAACAACGGTTTTTTTCTTTAAGGGTGTCACATACATGCAAATACAACCTATTGCTAAAATTTTAAAAACTTAATAATTTCAAAAAGTTTATAAGAAATTACACTAAAACAATAAAACCTGAAACAAACAACTACGGTAGGCGTATTTAAATGTCAAATATGATAAAATTTTATGTAATATAATAATAATTGATGTTTTTTCACTTTTTTTTAGGAAAACTCTTATTCCATTCCCGGTGTGGGGAAGTTGACTGTGGGGATATCTCAAACGTTACGAAAAGAAAAAGTCATGTTAATCTGTGAATGACTTTTCCTTTGGGAACTGCGTGTGATAAAAAATTATTATTATGTGAGAAGTAGGAGCTCATTGGTGTAGGTGAAGTGGAAACTTTGTTGTGAGTGCAAAACTTTTGGTGCTTCATAACAGTTAAAATTCATTGGTATTAATTCCTCGATTATTATAATATAACCTTTGTCGCTCCTCCAATTCTACAGACAATTGTGGAGAAGAATGAACATACTGTTGATGATTGAATTAAGAATTCCATATAGAGTGTATTGAGTGTGTAATCTAGATAAGGTAGGGTTGTTCACAACAATTATTAATAAGCAATTAAGAGCTTCCATGATAGTAGACATTGTATACTGTTAGTTACACATTGATGAGGTGCAATGTTCCAAATATGTTGAACCTTAGTTTTGGCTTTTGTCGGATGATGTAGTATGTTGTTATGGAGAGTTGGGAAAGGCCATGTGATTGAAGCCAGAATTGAGATACAAATCTTGTACTTGAAACCAGTAGATGGTGTTTCTTGTTCATGATCTTGTTGATGACACAAAACTGTATTCAACATTACACTGCTAGGCATGGCAGAGGCATACACTTGTTGCATGTTTCATCGTGCATACTAAATGATTTGACGCGTTTAACTCTGAAACAAGATCAAGTTCTTCCTAAAACGTTTCATCTTTAACCACAACTTAACAATCTTCCAAATCTGCACTTAAACAGTTACCTTAAGTTTAAGGAAACATTAGGGATGAAAATGATGTGTTTTAAAAAATTATAAATTATCTAATAAATTAGAAATATTTTATTAATTTAAAATAAAAACAAAAACAAATACGGGATGAATATTAAAACACAGATTTGATACACTATCTTATACTTAATTTAAAAAATCAGATGGTATCCATAGTTATAATAATTATAATTAATACATAAGATTTCTCTTCTCAAAATTAAGACCTATTCAAGTAATACTCCGAACAAAAAAAAACAGCTTAATTTTTCATTCCAATATACATATTCTTTTAACATGAGTACATGGTATTTAAAAACAGAAAGAATTTGATTTCCGAACATATCTGACGGTTTTAGTTTAATTATTTAAATTTTTAAAATAAATCCATGTTATTCGTTTTGGATAAAGTTGTGTGTGCTATTATTAAAAAATCGTTTATGATATCATTAAATAGTAGTTACACGCTTTTCGATGTTGAGAATCAAATTAAATAAATAATGTTCGAAATATAGTGGATTCGTTGTACTATTTTTTTATATATTTTGTATTCTTGTTTTTATTTATTTTTATCTCTTCAAATGCCACTAATTTTTTTACATTTTTTTTGTCTATTTCCACTCTGTTAATTTGATTTTATCCAACTCATTTTTTTCTCTTTATTTTCTCTATATCAAAAAAATAATACATCCCTTAAGTTAAATTACTTTTCACTAACAAGATTAAATATTTTTTCCATAAATTTCCAAAATTTGCATACAGTTTTTTTTTTTTTTCATTTTGGTCACTGATAAAAAAACTCGTTTCTGATTTGATTCTCGTGCTTCCATCCTTGCAACTTTTTTTTATCAGAGAATGAATTTAAAAGAGTTAAAAGAAAAAATAATAAAATATTTGTTCAAATGAAAAGAAAGATAAGAAAAGATGAAAAAGAATAAGTGAAAAATTTGTAAATTATTTAATTGTGATATTTTCCAAAATACCAAAAGTTAAATTATTTTATTTATTATTTTAATTAACTATTTTATTGTAATATACAAATATATATTAATAAAGTATTAATAATTAATAAAAGTATTATAAACATAAACAAATATAATTTTTATATATAACAAATTATATTTAATCACAATTTTAATTAATTATGCGGTAATCTATTATATTATATTATATATATATATATATATATATATATATATATATATATATATATATATGTATATGTATATGAAATATAATTAGTTGTGTATAAAAATTCTTGACAAATATCCTCATATGAAGAAATAATCCTTGTCATGTTTTAGAGTTTTTAATATTTTTTCCTTATTTTTCAAATTTTTTTACTGTGTGAGGCTTTTGTTATTTTAAACTTTTGGCAGATTCATCCAAAGTTGACAGAATAATATTGACACGTGTCCTTTTCTTTTCGTAATGGATAAAATATTTTCTAATTTTAATCACTTAACATATTGTTATCCATTTTTAAGTAGTGAGGTGATGCTTTTAAGTATCAGGACAATAGAATAATAAACAAGCGAACATAAATGACAGAATAATATTGACACGTGTCCTCTTCTCTTTTTATAAGGAATAAAATTTTTTCCAATTTTAATCACTCAACATATTTTTATTCAATGTTAAGTAAAATTTTAATCACTTGACATATTTTTATTCAATTTTAAGTAACGAGGTGTTGTTTTTAAGCATCAGGACAATAAAATAATAACATATATATCTTGAATTATTAGTAATAAACTAGAAACATTATTATTTCTAAAAATTTGTATTCCTTATTTCGTAGCGTCTTTCTTATTGAATGGTAAAATTGAAAGGAGATCAAAATTTATAGGAAACAAATAAAATGCACTAAACCTAAAACTATAAGACAACTCAGAAGTTAAGAATCAAGAACATTCAGAATGATTGGCTGTAGTGAACATGAAGAGACAGTGAATAAAATTTTGATGTGAGACCCCCTCAAAACAGAGAGGGTTTCGTTAATTTTTAATGAATTTAGTTTTCTGTACAGCAAAAATTTGTGAGCAGAGAAATGAAAAAGCAGAGTGATTGTGTCATCCTCTTCCTCATTCCTAATCCTAGTACACTCATTGTCAGCAAAGTGTAGTGTTTTAAAAGCAAAAAACATTTTGGATATGAACAATGGTTTGGCAAAATTGGAGGAGACAAAACACCACTGCTCAATCTATATGCTCAATCTGGTTTTCTTTGAGAGCAATGCAGAAGAAGGTGATGCAGGCAATGATAGATCACAGGGATGAGAAACTGATGAGAACGCAGTTGAAATAGATGATGATGATGATGATGATGGAGGGCTGTAATCATCTGATCTACTTCTTTTATGGCTTTTTTTTACTCCTTTCTTCCCTTCCCCTTTCATGATGAAATCTGTAACGCGTTTTACATCTGACAACTTCACAGGTTTCAACAGAAACTCTTCTGCTCCTTCCTCCAAGCAACTACCAATCAAAAAACTAATCAATCAATAAATAATTCAATGTGTGAATGCAAGCAATCACAAGATTATAATAATTGCTGTTGTGCCAACAATTGGGCATGAGGGAATCTGAATTTCATCTTGCTTCAATCATTGTATTGCGGCAACAAACGCAACTTAAAAAATGTCACTAACATGTTCAGATTATTGATGAATCAGAAGATGAATTTCAGTTGTGCAAGCACTACACTATGCTGCTATATGTCAAAAAACAGATTCTCACAAGTCTTTTTTTTTCTCCCATATCCAGGGTAATCTTCTTTATTCCTTTTTTCACATGGCCAACAAAACTTTCGATCTATCCATGTGCCAAAATCATAGAGGATCTAATCATATAAAAAAGAAATATTCATGTCTTTCACAAATGTGGTTCAAGTTAAGATGGGAATTATGTTCTAAAAAACAACAGCTCCGGATGCCGCAATGGGATACTCTGATATTTTAGCTCAAAGCATTAGCATAAGTAAATTGACAAACAAATAACATCCAAAACATAAAAACCTTAACATTGTTGAAGAATTAATCCAGAAAAACAACAGCTTCTAGTTCCTAAACCACACAAGAAATGAAGAGAATCCCATTTAAAATGAAGAACTCACCTATCAATTCGGGTCAAGATATTCTCAGACGACATAACCACCACTGGAACCTCTCTAAACACAGATGATTCCTGCATATATTAACAGAGAGATTAAAAACCAAGGAGAGAAGATTAAAATTGAACGAAAGACACAACAAAAACCATTCTCATTCCTCACCTTTATCTTCTTGAGCAGTTCATAGCCTGTCATCCCCGGCATGGAGTAGTCTGTCATTATCAAATTAACCTTGACACTCTGTCACAACATTCATCAAACACCATAAGCACCACTCCCAAGTAAACACCAACAAAAAGAACTGCCTTTAACAATTAAAAAAACCGCTTACATCAAAACCAATGGAGCTCTTCTCTCCATCCAACCCCAGATACTGCAGAGCCCTGCTTCCACTTTCCACCACCGTCACTGCCAACACCCAGTCAAAATAACCATCAGAACACAAGCCAATGCAAGAAAAGAAAAACAACAAAAAGTGTCCAACACCGAAAAAAAGTCCCGTTCTCTCACACCCTCTTCGAAATACCATTTAATTTTCACAGATCAGACCAAAAAGCACGAAAATTCTCCGTCTTTAGTCTTTACCTTGGCAAGACGAGATTTTGAGCAACCGCTCAATAACCTTGCGGTCGACGTGGCTGTCATCAACGGCAAGCACGTGCAGCTTTCCGGCACCCACTTCCGGCAGGAAAACATCACCGGCGGCAGCCATCTCGGATTAAATTAAGTAATTAACAAGAAAAAGGAGGAAGGGATGATCGAAGAAAAAGAATGGGTAGAGAAGAAAGGTATGGTATGAAATGAAGTAAAGGTAAGAGGAAAGAGAGAGAGGGTTATGGTTTATATTGAATGGTGGTGGTAGGAGAAAAGAAAAGGGTTATGAAGAAAAAATAATAATAATAAAAAAAGTGAAAATGAAAAGGAGGGAGATTCGGAGGATCCAAATCTGAGAGATCTTGTTTGTTGTTTTTGGAAATGAAGCAGAGAGGATTATCCCACCTGCAGTTGTCGCTTCTCTTGTCACAATCATACTTTTATAATTAATAGTAACGTTGTTGATGGTCAGACACGACCAAACGTATCTTGTTCGGGTCCACCTTCGCTCTCTGTTTCTCAAACCTATCTTCCTTGACTTTCACACAGTTCACATTTTGAACCAAATCAAATCTTCCATCCATGAAGTTGCCTTGCATTGCATCATCACGCGTACCAAGTTGGATCCGATCAACCTTTTTTACTTCTCAACTTCACCATTTTCTGCAATTTTTTTATTTCCAATTATTACACATCATTGCCACTCATTTTTTTAATTCTTTTAGATTATATGCTTTTTATTCAAAATATCTCACTTTGATTTCTTAGCTTTTGGATAATTAAATAAATACCTTGTACTTCAAAACGCTTCCATCTTTCCTTTCTTTTATTTAGGTTAAATTAATGGATTAATGGATCTGGATCCTCTTTTTCTATAAACCGCACCGTCTGCAGTTTCATATCTATAATCATTAAAGTCAATAAATTTTTATTATCAAATTAATATGTCATGTAATAATATCGATTACGGTTCACCAAGTTTTTTGAATTAAACTCTAAAATGGTTTTCACTAAACTGCACTAAATGAACTTCATTTAGTAAAATTAACTGAATCAAACTGTTTTGGACAAAACTCTTTTAAATTGCTTTAATATTTTTCATAAATATTTTATTTTAAAATATATTTTTCAATTTTATAAATTATAGTTGAGATAAATGTTTTAAGTTAAGTGCAGTTCAATTTTCAAATTTAAACTCAAAATAATTTAAATTCCAATGTTTTTAAAAACCGATTTCAATTTAATTCATTTGAAGATCAATTCAATTCGTAGCAATATGGTTTAGGTCAATTTTTTTTTCCTTTCAATTTCTGCTTAGATTTATGCGGTTTACGAAACATATGTGAAAGATTAATAAAATTAATTTTATTTTACAAATAAATAAATGCAGGATCCTATTAAAAATAATAATTTTTAAATATAACTAAAATATATTTAATAATTCAATAATCTTCTTATTAATTTATTTCTTACCATCGTATGCCTTCTAACATCAGCATTTGCAAATTTGTATTATAAATTATCTGATTATATTTTTCAATTTTGAATTATAATTTCGGTGACTCGATTTTACTTTTAATTTCTTAAGTTTCAAGCAAGTTTACTTTTGCCTATTAAAGGATATATATTTTATAGGTTAAATTACTCTTTTGTCTCTCTATTTGTTAAGTAATATCAGTTTGGTCCTTAAATTTTTTATTGTCTTAAATTGGTCTTCATTTTCTTTAAAATGATTCAATTTAGTCTTTACCGCTAGTTTGGTCAGACCGTGTTAAAGTCAACGCCACGTGTCAATTTCTAGTTTTTTTTTTATTTTGTATTTTTTTATATTTTTTTAATTTTTTACACGTGTCACTTCACATTTATGTCACGTGTCAAAATGACTCAATTTGGTTCCTATATTTGTTTTTAGTTTCAATTTAGTCCCATTTTTTTGTAAAAATGAAGTAATATTGTCCCTCTTTAAATTGACACTCAATTTACTTTTTTATAAGTCTTATGGTAATATTTTTACTAAAATTAACATTTTTATTAAATATTTCTATAAATATTTTAACACCGTAGCGTCTTGAGTCTTGTATATTATAAAAATTATGTCTGATGCTCATAGTCTTAAATATTTTTTTAACATCACATTTAATAGTTTTTACATTACTAAACAAAACATTATATTATTATTAAACAAAGCAGATAGCGGAAATAAATTGTTATAGAGTGCTAGTACAATCATCCAAAGACACTAGCTATATGTACAACCTATACTGGTAAGAGTTAGCTAATACATACAAAAACTTTAATACAAGACGTGAGCCAGAACTACTACTGAATAATTTTAAGCCATGGATCAGCTCCTATCCAAGAGGGGGTATCTTCACCTGGATTCTTCTCTGCTTACACCAACAATAGGTGATCATTGCAAAAGAGAAACACATAAGGAAAACAAACATAGACAAGAAGGGTAAGCTAACTTAAATAAGAGGAATCATGCAGTTCAAATTATGAATATTAGTGAATTATGTTCACAATCATCAGAATTACTTAAACCACCACAACATAGCACAAATACATGACTCTAGACTCAATATCCGGATTATGTAAGTGACATTGGATCTCTTGGTGGTATGCACCTGTGACGGTCCCCAAACTCTGCAGAGTCTGGGCGCAATGGGTTATCACCCGACCACTCCCAAGGTAAGTCCCCTTTGCGTCTAAGACTTGATTAAGTCTAAAGACTAGGACCTCCTACTACTCCCACGACATAATTCATTCTGCTCTATCTGAGCGTGAATGATTATTGGAGTTTCAGGATACCAACCAATACGGAGTCCTTATGTCCTTACACACACTAACATACTCTTTTGAATTTCCCTTGAAATTCCAATTCAACCACATCTCCTCATAATCCATATTCACCCAATTTCACCATTCATAATATTAGCAACAATAATCCAAGCATATAATAGAATAGTTGCACATTTTCACATTCAAACACATAATTTCATCCATTAAAACAAAGAATCAAACACTCAACTACAGTGGTTCTCACTCAAACTAGAAGATCTAGCCTAGGCGAGAGGCCATCTCGCTTAGGCGGGTCATTCTCGCCTGAGCAAGGCTCCAAACAGTGGGCAACTAAAAAATTTGAGCGAACTCTCGCTTAGGCTAAGTTGTTTCGCTTAGACGAGAGTGTCTCTCGCTCAGGCAAAATCAGCTCGCCTAGGCGAGACCTCATGCAGTTACAGGGGTGAGTTCCTAGTATTTTCGCTCAGGGGAGAGCTGCTCGTTAGGGCTAAAATTCTAGGTTCCCAATCTGTTCTCACATGCATCAAACCAGAATTCATGGCAAAATTCAATCATGCACTCAAATATGCATTTCAAACATCAATTTAGCACGCAATCCTTCGATCAAAATCATCAAACATGGTTTATAGATAAAATTCAGAAGAATTAGTTAGCTTCCCTTACCTTTTAGACAATATTGGATTGCAAAGAAGAGAACCCTTAACTGAAAGGATCTCACAACCGTACAACACCTACTGATATGAAATACATAACCATAGAGGGAGAAAATGAGATCCTAAATTCAATCCAGAAGGAATGAAGCTGCTGAAATTGGGAATTGGAAGCTAGACTGACTTATTGGAAGGGGGAGGATGTTCAGCTTGGAGGGAGGATCATACACTGGCTTCAAGCTTGCCAGCTATCACAAGATAAGGAAGAGTGATTTTAGGTGATGGGCAGAGCTCTCAATTTAGAGAAGTGAAGGAAATACAAAGAAAGTAAGGTGAGCAGAGAAGGTGACTTGGTGAGACTGTTTTTTGCAATTCAAAAGGAGGTTGGTGGAGAAGGGGTCTCACACTTTTATACTTGTTTCATATCAGTAAAATGTTAAACATACCAAATCTTGTTATTATTTATTTTATTAGAAATGTGGGTGTCTTATCCAAGACTCTTATATTTTTATTTGTACCTAGTCCAATGAAATCTAATCTATGCCTAAACAATCTTCTCCTTTTCACTATGATAAATAATAATAGTTTTTTTTAGGAAAAAAAAAATTTTAAGCATTACCTAATTAATCGTTTATATTACTTGATTTCTAAAAATAGGTTATCAAATAGATTATAAAACAGAGTATAGTTGAGAAAAATAAGATTAGAATACAACACTTTTTGAAATTACAGTTAAAAAATATTTTATGTTCTAATAAAAAAAAAATAGACATAGTTGTTTAAAGAATTTTTTTCAAGAGTTGTTTCAATACCTTGATTACTTTAAAAGTTTTTTTTCTTCTATTACACATGCCTAACTATTCCAGTCTTCTTCTATTACACACGTTTGACTATTCTAGTCTTTTAATAGCAAAAAAGAACACTTAAGTAATAATATAACATATCATAATACTAGTTATCAAATCAGAGGAAACATAAACAAATATATGTGGTTTAATAGACTAAAGTTTTTCTAAAGTATTTTTGTTAAGAAGACTTATGACAGAAATTCCTTTTTACGAAAACTATTTAAAAGATCAGCACTTAATGAATAAAAATATGAGAAGGAATCTAAATTACTATACTAAAAGTTTCCATAAAATATGTTTATGATTCCTTTTTGAATACCATTTATATTATGACACGGTTTCCATGAAAGGATTGTGACATAGTGCATCGTAGATCGTGTGGCAAAGTTGAGGAGACTACTCTTCATCTCTTTCTTCACTTTGAAAAGGTCTTCATCATTTGGAAGTGGTTACAGTTTGTTTTTTAGCGGCAGATGAGTATTGTGGATGTTCAATCTACTTCGCATTTTTTTAGGTATCATAAGTATAGTATGTTGTATTATATTGGTGTCGATGTGTTAGTGCATGCTTTTTGGGTTCAAAGATAAAATATTCCAATGGATCAAATTACATTTTTTTTTCTTAAATCTATAGAGTAATATGATTGCATTTCTAAAGGTCTATTCCATAACTCTGTTGAAGAATTTAAAATTCTTAAATTGTTTTGTGTTCCCCTTAGTCCATCTATCGCTCCAAAATTTTTAGAAGTATGTTAGGTATATCATCAATTGAGTTTTTCTTAGCGTCTGGGTGATGGATTAAGTGTTGGAATTTTTTAAGGATATAATGGAGAATTTATGGTTGGGTTTGTCATTTTTTATTTTTATTATTATTTTTCTTTAGGATGACATAAGATATGGTTTCAAACATTACCAAAAAACTTTTAAATAATAATTAGTTTAGATACTAATTCATAGAATTGAATTTTTTTATTATTAAAATAATGATTATTATAAACAAAAAATTATAATTAGTTACTAAATTGGTATTTAAAATTAGCTACTATAATTTTAGTTAGCAAACAAATTGTTCATTAAAAATAATTATTTAGATTTTGACTATCAAAATGAATTAGTTTTTAAATTAGTTTCTAATTAATTAGTACTAATTATTATTTTTTATTTATAATAATAACTAATTTAGTAACTAATAATTTTTAATTTTATAAATTAGTGTCTAAATTGTCATACTAATTATTTTTTGCTTTTAAAATTAGTTTTTAATTAAAGTTTTTTTTGTAGTAAAAGTATTTTATCCTTTTCTTGCTTGATTTTTTTCCTCTCACACTTATACTAATAGTACTTGCCCAAATGCAAGTTTAATTAATAAATTAATAAATTATGGTTGAATGCATTACTAGAGGATACAACACATAAATTTTCTAGATATAATGATGAAATGCCTAATATAATTTTGACTCATGGGTTTTGGTACAGTGTTTTATGTATTATGTTCGTATCTCATTTTAATATAATTTTATGCTTATAATTAAATTTAGAGATAATAACTAGTTCGAAGGATAAAAGGGAATGGAATTGGCAGTTTCATTAATAGTGTACCTTGACTCACCTCATCCAACATGTCAACCTATTTGCCTTTTTTTTTTACTTTTATATTATAGGTACAAAATATGAAAATTGTTTTATTAAAATTAAAATAAAAACTACAATCTAAAAAGTGTAATATTTATTTTATGTTATTTAAAGGAAACAAATATGAAATAAGGTTGTAATTTAACTCATGAGCACTTTATATAGATTAAGATTAAAATAATAATTTTATTAAGTAATTTATATAAAAGATATTAACCTAATAAATATAACTTTAAAAAATATAATTTTTTAAAAAGAAAATACAAATTTGAGAGGTTAATCTACTCTTTTTGGTGGTCAAGTCATGCAATACTTTCGATTCATTATAAGTATGATGGGTTAGTCAAATTTGACTTCTTGAACATATTAAAATGGATTAAGTGGACTTATTTCTTATTTCTATATACTTCGTCATAATTATATATAAATTAAATTTTTATTTTATTTTTATACTCAATATTAAAATTTAATTTATAAATCTCATAATTTAAATTATAATATTATTGTATATTTACGGTAGGAATGCATAATTTTATAATTATTTATTTATATTTGAAAATTAAATTGTGATTCAATTTGTTTGATTGAAATTTAATATAAAATCTGCATCACCCTATTTAATTAATAGCGTAATTAAAAGAAGCGTCACCCTAGAATAATATCTTAGCATAGTTCCGAAGTTTAAAAGTAATTCCATACAACCAACCAAACGCGTAACGGTGTCAAAAGAAACAGTTACAAATATTCTACAATATTCAAATTGGAAATTTAAAGGACAGATGCTACATGGGTTGTGGCCCTAAAAGAAAGATCGCGAATCAAGATCCAGCCCAGGCAGGCTACGCAGCGGAGTCACCATTCTCCTGTTGACCGCGAAAACCTCTCTCTTATGCTCACATCAACAAATTGATGATCATCGCAAAAGAGAAGAACCACACACAAGACATTCAAACAAGCAAAGGGTAAGCTAGAGTCAAAAAGATTTTATCATACAATCAGGTATACTTTCGCAGTCCAATATACATACATCACTCAAGCATGTTATGACCTTCCATTCATTACACTAAGACTCGACTCGACTCATCCGGATACATATAACCTGGTCAGATTCAGCGGATGCTTGCACTTGTGGTGAATACCTCTGCTCACCCTTGAGCTATGTGTTACAAGTGTTACAATGAATCAATTCTCTCGTACACAAGGTTAGCCCTTAATGAGTTTCAGGCCTCCTGCTACTCTCACCACAGGAGTCAGTCCGCTCTAAGTGAGACTAATTGACTCCTTAGAGTGTCAGGATGCAATCCTTACCTTGAATCCTTACCAAGTTATATAGATGGGGAACCACCATGGGCACCCACTAACAAGGGCCATGGGATTACGTCCCGACCACTGAAGCAAGACCTTAAAGTCCCACCTAGAGACTTCAAGGAATTATGTACTGACCACATACTAAACATATACAATCAGTCAAGTAATAGATACAGATATCATGCATAGGAACCTCATACCAACATCCGTAACCAACCCTCATTTATCACAGGTTGAATCAATACCAACTCGTTATTCCCAACCACGAGTAAATTGCTTCCTCTCATACCAATACCATGCCACTGGATTACCAACCATCAAGGTCCATTGTTGCTCATGCCAAATTCGTGACTACACACACATATATATATATATCTCCAACCTCTCATGTATAATTCATATAGAAATCATGTCAAACTCACAATTCCCCACATATAATCCTCTCCCAATCATGCATAATCATTTCCCATTAAGCCATCATACAAGTACAAGTTAAACATCCAAACACAGAGGGAAAACAACTCAGGACGCTTCCTCACCCAGCTCTTCGCTCAGGCTGAAGGGTCTCGCTCAAGCGAGAAGGATTCTCGCTCAAGCGAGCTCCCCTTCGCCTAGGCGAGAGCTCGACAAGGATAACAGTAGCCCCTGCATAATCTCGCTTAGGCAAGACCCCCTCCGCCTAAGCAAGACATCTGCTTGCTCAAAACGAGGGTTTGGTCGCTTGAGCGACAACTCACGTAGAAAGCCCTGGGCGAGCCTCTGCTCATCTCGCTTAGGCGAGGCCAGCTCGCTTGGGCGAGATTATCAATGTATGCCACTGTTTGCGCCTACATCACACATACACATATACCAAACAAAAAAAAATCCAGACAGCCTAGGCATTCATGGCAGCATACAAACTCGAGAAAACAATGAAACTACAATGGTACAAGTCATAATCACACCAAACAAGGAGGTTCTAGCTTCCCTTACCTGGAATGAGCTAGTTTTAAATTCCTCGACACCGAACAGCGGAGTACCACAACTCTAGGAGAAGATTACAAAGCTGGAAAAAGTGAACAGAGGGTGTTTACTACTGAAGCTCTAACACTACCCACGGAAATAGGACCAGAGATTTAAAAGTATGGGTTGGGAATACTTACGTGAGCTAAGAACGGGGTTAAGATGAACGTGAACTAAATGTACTGTGGAACCCTAACAGAGGAGACGGCTGCGACTCTAAGCACCAAGGAAGCAAAAATCTGAAAGTGTGGAATGAGTCAATTAGGTCAGACTTGGGTGGCTTTATCCTTTGGGCCAGCCCTTAGACCCAATAGCTTAAAGGCAGCCCTTAAGACTTTAGGGCAGAAAACTAGATCTTACAAAATCTATATAAAATGTTTTTCTTTTTTTTTTCATTATATAATTGCTTAGCATCTTCTAAAAATATTGAAAACATTTTTTTTTTAAGTTGTAGAAAGTATTTTACACAAAAAGTTAAATAATGAAAAAGTTTTTCACATAAAGGAAACAGGTCGTGAATTCTTTTTGTATAATTTATTCACAATTTCAACTTTTTATTTATTTATAAATAAGTTAAATAATTTTATATAAAAAACTATAATATAAATTTATTATGTTATTTTAATAAATATAAATATGTTACAAGTAAAATACAATCAAATCATAAAATAACTCTCAAGCAGACAATTTTAATTAAAAATATAATTGTGTATATATTTTTTCATGTATTTTTTTGCATAAAATACGTATTCTTTCTACTTTATTTTTAGGTTTAATCACATAACATGATCCCGTTTTCGTTATAAAATCTTAATTGGATGCTCAACTTCAAAGTTATCTCAATTGGGTCCTAATTTTAGAAAATTTGTTCCAATTTGGTTATTTTCGTTAGGACATCATTGACAACATTAAGTATGTGCCGCGTGTCAGCTCTTGGTTTTTTTAATTTTTTTTAAAAATTTTTAAATTTATTTTTTACTTTTCTTCTTGAAAAAATAGTTGACACATGTCAAATTAGAGTTTTGCCACGTATCAGCTTGTGATTTTTTAAATTTTTTTAAATTTTTTAAGTTTTAAATTAAAAAAACTGTCACGTGTCAAAGTATGATTCTGCCACGTGTCAATTATTTATGTGAAAAATCTCGATTTGGTCCTTGTATTTGTTATTTTATCTCAATTTAATCTTAATCTCTTTTTAAACTAAAGTAATTTTATCTCTTGCAAATTGAAACCAAATTTAACTTTTATATTAATATTATAATGATACTTTTATTATAATAGATATTTTTAACCAAATTAATTTTATTTAAATTCAGATTTTGCATTGAACTTTATTTTAAAAAAATTGTTTTAATAATTTCTAAACAACTTACATTTGAATTTATAAAGTTGTTTAGAAAATATTAAAACAAATTTTTTAAATAAAGTTCAATGCAAAATTTAAATTTAAATAAAATTAATTTGGTTAAAAATATCATTATAGTATTGATATAAAAGCCAAATTTGGTCTCAATTTGGAAGAGATGAAATTACTTTAGTTTAAAAAGAGATTAGGACTAAATTGAGACAAAATAACAAATATAAGGATCAAATCGAGATTTTTCACATAAATAATTGATACGTGACAGAATCATTTTTTTTTGACACATGACATTTTTTTTAATTTAAAAATTAAAAAAATTAAAAAATTAAAAAAAAAATCACAAGCTGACACGTGGCAAAATCTTAATTTGACACGTGTCAGCTATTTTTTCAAGAAAAAATTTAAAAAAAATCAAAAAAACCATGACCTGACACGTGACACACACTTAACGTCGTCAATGATGTCCTAACGGAAATTACCAAATTGGAATAAATTTTCAAAAAATAGGACCCAATTGAGATAACTTTGAAGTTGAGGACTCAATTGAGATTTTATAACGAAACGGGGATCTTGCGTGTAAATTTTTATTTAGAAAAAAATGTAAATTTTATCTATTTTTTAGTGATTTTATTTTATAATATTTTAAAAGATAAATAAATTATTTAATTCACATATCTCATATTTTAATTAAATAAATATCATTTTAATAATTCTTTGATCGAATATGTCAAAATTTAGAATTATATTGAATAAAGAAAATAAGATAATTTAAAACTAAATTAAAATTATAAATTTTTTAGACTTAGATAATGTTTGATTCAAGCTGACAGAAACCTACTGAAAAAAAATAGGATGTTAATTGTTTCGGTACACCCAATAAGTCATATATTTTTTAGGAGTCGAGGTCAAACGTAATTTAAATATTTCTTTTTTTCCTTCTCTCTCTGATACGTCTTTTAAGGGCAAAATTGTGACGAAACTTAACTTTTCAAAAGGGATAATACCTCGAAAATGCGGATTGGAACATTAATATCGAGGATTAAATATGTTGTTGGTCTATTAATTCTTGTAGTGAAGATTGGTTCTTATTTAGTCTTTTTAACCAAATTTTATTAAATTTATTTAACGTTTCAAACATATCCTATGATTTTGAGTTATTTACACCATTTATTACATTTTTGCTTCAATATTAACTTAAATACTATCATGAAACGTCTTTAAAATATTCAAATAAACTTAACAAAACCTAATTAAAACGATTAAATTCACACATTTCAATTTTCATACAAGTTAAAAGATCAACTATATTTAATCCATAATTTTATAATTTTATTATAATGATATACAAAATTATAAAAACAAAAAATTATGTTACAGACATATATATATATATATATATATATATATATATATATATATATATATATAATTTTAATAATAAATATAAATAAAAATAATTCTATATTATTTTCTAATTTTTATCTTAAATTTTTTTATTTTTTTATTGTTTTTCTCTTTTTCTAAATAATTTAATTTCCACTTTTTTTATCTCTTCGGATCTACACGCAAATTCTTTCTCCTTTTCAAAAAAATACATTAAGGTTGTGTTCGTATGGTAAGGTAGTTTTGGGAGAATGTATGAAGATGAATTTGTGTGAATTTAAGGAGATGAATATGTGCATTTTTTTTAGTAGATTTAAAGGATAAAGTGAATGGATTTGAAGATAAATTTTATGAAAGTTAATGAATGATTTGATTGATATGATAGATTAAAAAAAAGTTATAGTAGATAAAATTTAAAATTTACTAAAATACCCTTCATAATAAAAAATTTTAAAAAATAAAATTTAAAAATTTAAAATTTAAGAATATTTTAATTATATTTTTATATATTAATTATATATATATATATAAATTAATAATAATAACTACATATATTATTAGTTTTTAACAATATTATAATTATTATTAATTATTATATACTTTTATTAATTAATAATAATAATCATTTTACATATATTAGTTATTATATATTAGCATATTAATTATTATATTTTAAATAATAATTTAATTATTAATTATTATTATATATTGGTAATTAAATATATATATATATATATATATAATAATTAATAAAATAATAATAGCAAATAAATAATTAAAATTATTAATAATTAATAATATATATAACAAAATATTAATTGTAAATAAATTATAATAATAGTATATTGTAATTAATAATTACATTAATATATATATATATATATATATATATATATATATATATATATATATAAATTTAAATAGGGTATAAACGTAAAATGATTTTTGATCTTCTCAAATCTTTGCAAAATGAAGAAATGAATTTTCAGAAGTTAATCGCAAATCGATCCTTGTTTTTCCTTTCAAATCATGCAATGAGAACATGAAATTTTTTAAAATTTGTCTTCACAAATTGTTGTATACAGGACAATCTATCCAAGCGAACATGGGTTAAGGATGTGTTCTTATGCAGGTGATGATTTGAGAGAGAGGGAGATGATTGATTTGGGTTGATTAGAAGGTGATATTTATGTTGTTCTTTTTTATGGATTTGGGAGTGATAATGGAGTGGATTTAAGCGGTAGAAGAGATCTAGTCTAGGTCAGTGCTTTCTTTTGCTAGAGAATATATATGTTGTTGTCGACATAACCGATGTCCCGCAAACTACCAGGAAGCCCACTACATAGGTAGGGGGCGTACTGACTTGACTTTCTCAATTAAGGAGGCTCGCTAGCTGCTTGAGCCATAAAGGCTTCTTATTTCAACGGATTTCATTCACTGGCTTTCCTCTCTAAGAAGTCAGGTCGATCCAAAGCCATTGCTTGAAACGATTTCCTTGACCGAAGTCTGCTACCGAAGCAGGATTGCTAATTTTTGTGAAAGTTTATGAATGATTTGACTGATGTGATTAAAAAATTAAATTTAATAGATGAAAATGTAGAATGACCTAATTGTCTTTGGTGTTAAAAAAGTATAATTAAATGATATTTAAATAAATTGTAATTAGTATTTCATATATTATTATCATAAATAAAAATATTATAAATATTTATGAATTGAAAAAATAATATTAAAATATATTTGATTTAGAAAATTTAATATAACATTGGATACAAATGTAGTGTGGAATCGGATACAAGTAACATTTATCTGGATACTGAACCATTTGTAATCAGATACAAATGTGGCAAGTGAAAAGCTGGAACCAGATACAAATGTGTGCATCAGGAATCTTGTTCACAAACCTCGAGCCCATACCTATGAGTGCAACAGCGATATGATTTTTTTCACATATAATAACATGGACAATAAAGATACTATGGTAAAGGATATGTTTTTTATTTCTAAAAATTATTATTATTCTTAAATGTAATTAATAGTAAAAATTATGTAAGAAAGAAAGCTAAATTGTAATCCAAAAATATTTCAGAACAAATATTATAGTTGAAACCAAAGTAATGATACTGAATAAAAAAAAAGTTATGTATGTAACCAAAAAGTTATGTATGTAACCAAAGGGTAATTTTGTTAAATAACAAAACTTACTTAAAATCTCTTCATAATATGTATGATGAGTTAAAGCACAAATCTCACATTTTCACACTCTCTATCGCCTTCGATTCCGAGTAAAAAAATACAAAGTTGTTATAAATCCACGTTTCCAATTCGGTGTAAATAGTAAATCATTTCTAAGGAACACATGTTATGAAGTAAAATAAAAGATAAAAAATAGAAAGAGAAATGAAAATTATAACTTAACCTTTTTATTTTATATTTATTTTATGAATTACCTCCTATGAATGTATAGTGTGGTGATGTCTTTGTTGGCGTCACTAGTTTGTACACAAGTACCAAGGCGGATTTGTAAAATTAAAGTCCGAAATTGCAGTTTTTGTGATTGAATTGGAAGATATGCAGATTCACTCCTTCATCGAATCAGTCACCTGAGCGGTAAAAACTGCACTGTTACACTTCTCACTCAGTGAGAGATATTATAACAAAAATGGAAGTGGGTTTCCTTTTTACAGTAGCATATCTTTGAATGTTAGAAATGATTTTCTGATACAGAGGGAGAGAGTGAGGTGGTGGGGCCTCCATTGCAGTATTATCTATCATCTCTTTCTCTTATATTCCTTCCATAACCATCACTCATTCACTGCTCTTCTGTCACATCATCCATTTACTTTGCTTTCACCTTTCATTACCATTCTTATAAATAATAATTCTTTCTATTTTCTTTTCTAAACAAAATACACACTATACTATTATATACTTACATATGCCCCTATTCAATTTTGTTAATTTAATTGTTAGACTAAAAGACATTCAGTAGATTATATTTTAAAGCTTAAATAACTTTATGATCATTGTAGAGTTATAATGTATATTTCTTATAAAAAAAGTGTTGGTGGAAAAATTATTCTTTTTGATTTTCTTATGAAATGAGATTTTAAATGATATATAATTTTTTTAATCAGCAAAAAAGAAAAAAAAAACAAATATTTAATCAGGTTATGTTTCACATTCATTATTCTCTCTTTCCCAATTTCATTTTGGTTTTATTTTGTATGTCTCGCAATCACCTTTTGTCCCTCCTTTTTGCGACACAACGAGTACCACAACCATTACATCCCATTTTGTGTTTTGCGTCTCATTTCTGCAACAAGTTCAAGTTCAGGGTTTGGAATTGGTTAAGCGAAATCAGGGATTTCTGTGAAGTGCGAGTTTGTTCCTCCAATTTGTCACGAGTGCAAGTGAAGCTTCAATGACGATGAGTAAATGAGCAAGCATTTTGTTTCCCTTTCTCTGTAACGAGCTTCAATGGCAGAAGTGAGCCTTCAACGAGCCACATTTCCTTCCCCCTTTCTCTGTGATTGCAAATCGCACCCGTGAATAACGTTGTAAGTTTGCTTCTGCATTCCCTGTTAGGGCTTCTTCAAATCAATGTGCATTCTTCAATGACCTATCGCGCACCACATTGGCTCGAGAGCATCGCCTCCGTGCTCACCTTTAAAGCCCCTTCCAGTGACACTCGCTCTTCACTGTTCCAGCCACCTCACGAGCCAACAAAGGGAGCAAAGAGGTTTCCATACCCAGTAACTCCTTATCCCTCTCTTTCTTAGTTAGGGGTTTTCCTATTAGGGATTCACTATTTTGTGTTTTGGGATGATTAAATTCAATTTGAGTATATGCATCTGGTAGGCTTTGTTTATGTGTTTCTCACACGCTTTTCAACTGCAACTCTTTAATTTGAACATCGAGAATGAAGGTTGTATTGTCCGATGAAGATTCAAGAATTGTTCGTTGGCTTAGCCCACGCAGATCTTCGTTCGAGTCATGCGTGGGCTTGGCCCACGCATAAGGAATTACTTCAATTATTCATTAGCTTAGCCCACGCATAGCCCATGCAATTGCGTTGAATTTTGCATTGTCCTGACCAACGAAAACTATTCAAATTTCTTCGTCATTTCAGTTGTTCGTGGGCTTGACCAACGCATGCGATATTATTATTATATTTCGTATTCATTTTCGTCGGCTTAGCCAACGATAAAAAGGCTGCAACCATGCGTCCCCATTTAGTTGACGCAAACGAGCTTTCCATCCAAGAAATGAGTGTTGATCAAGTTGCCGTCACTAGACCAACGCCATCATCATTTTATCATGAGATTTTCACACTTTGTGTGTTATTGACTAACGAAAAAATCATACATTCTTGTAATGTATATAAGAAATAAAATGTTTGACACATTTTTTATTTTCTATGTATAACTCATAAATATTATTGTTTAACTACGTAAATTGTATACAAATTATATATAAGTTGTTGAGTAGATAACAAGTTATTTAAAAGAAATATTTAAAGAAAATAACTTTTTAATGTGGAAATAATGTTGTTTTTTTATTGTATTTTTCTTTTGTTCGTTTGTTCTAAAACTAAAATATGTTTAGAAAGATGGTACGAGTAAATTTTATTTAACATATTTTTGCAATTTTGAAAATAAAAAATAATAATGTAAATCCTAACATCGTCATCTGGCACATGGCTTTTAACATATGTCATTTAAACAATTAATATATTAAAGAATACTTATAAGAATAAAAATAAAAATAAAATTACAAGGATCATATGCAAAAAAAAAAAAAATTATATATATATATATATATATATATATATATATATATATATATATATATAAACTTATTATAAAACGACAGAAAAGAAAAAAATACTGTATCGATCTTACTTGATGGCTTACTTTGTCACCTAACAATTAAGTTATCAATTAATCAAAATTAGGAACTGACAAAGATCAAACAAAAATAAATAAATTATCAAGGAACACAATATAAAAAAGAAAAAATTTATTAAGAACCATATCTAAAATATGTAAATTTATGAGTGCAGAAAAATTTTAGATTATTCAATACTCTATTAATAAATTCAATTTATGTGTAATACTTTTTTTTTTTAAACGGAAGTAAATATTTATTATTAAATTAAATAATTATACATAATCTAAATTTTGATAGACGTGATCACTAAATTAATATCAAAATACTCAGAAAATTCTTAATAAATGTTAACACTTATCTTTTAGTATTATTTAATTTTATGGTATTCGATAAGTTAAGACAATTTTTTTTATAAAATATTTTATAAAGTTTTCTGATTTCAAAGTTTGGCAGAGATAATAGTGACATATGTCACAGTTTTATTATCGAAAAGATCGAAGAAGAAATGTGTATTAATGACTAATTATATAATTATATATTCACTTATTTATAGAATTGTAGGTCAACTTAACTTTTTTACAAAGAAGTAGTATGACTTTTATGAAAATAATTAAAAATTATATTAACAGTGATTTTTTGATTAAATATATTTTTATAGTGCATATCCATCGAATTCTTTTTCTTTTCAGCTGGGCAACCAAAATTTTGTAAAGTTAATTAATTATGAAAGTAAAAAGTAGCAATTAAAAGGTTTATTGTGAATAATCCTTAAAAGTAATTATTAAAAATTTTCATCCTTAATATTTACTTATTTAATATAAAAACGTGATGGTTTTTTATTAACGATGTTTTCTTTTTCTTTATGGTTTCTTTCCGCCTTTCATGAGGTATGGAGAGTCTTATGAATATCTTTCGATATGGTTTGGTTGGAAAGATTTCGAATTCAGTGACCTTCAAACTCTTACATAACGTAAGTTAGAAATTTATATGTTTTTTCTTTTCAAGATTTCACAGTCACAAATTTCTTTCTTTCAATTGTTGAAAGTTTAAATTATATTTATGAATTACACATTCTAAGAATAAAATTAATTTATTTCATATTGTAGAAGCTTATAACCATTGAGATTATGCCCAGCATTGCTGCAATGCCCCTTCAGGTTCAGACCAATTACAAGTGTTTTTGAAAATATAATATTTTAATATTTGTTGTGTAACCTAGGAACTTGTTCGCAAGGGTTTTGTTAGACGGCAGTAATACAACGTTTTCAGCAGTCATTCGCTTAAATCGATATTAAACAGGACTTCCACATTCTACACACTTCCTCATCAAAACTTTCAAAAAAGAACAAACTTTTTATTAATCAATCTCAATGAAAATAATTAATTTTCAATTAGTCACTGAAGTCAAGAAGTAATATTTTAAATTATATAATCTAAAATGTATTTCTAAATTATGTAATTAAATAATACATTTTAAATTTTACGATTTAGATTATTAAAATGCAATCCTAAATGATGTAACTAAAATACAGCATCCAAATTTTATCTTTTAAATCAATGAACTACGTAATTGATTGGAAAGAAAAGTCCCATGTTCTAGTTTCTGGACATACAGAATCAAACATCAATTTCAATTTTCACTCCGTGATTTTTTTTTTTAAGTCGTTTTTAAGAAATAATATAAGCTACCATTGAAGTGTGTCACCACAATTTAAAATGAAAAAATAAATCATATTGCAAATAGATTATAGTCAAACATCAGTTATATTTAACTTTTAACTAACTAAAACTGAAGAAATTTTACCATTTATTATTTAATAAATTACTTTCAAATGCTAATGCTCTTGTCTAGTCCTCAGGTCAGAAACTAGCCTTTTCCTAATTACCTAATTAGTTGCCAGTGTGCAAGTCTCGTAACTTGTCCTCGTAAACTAACATTTATACAAGGGTATCATCATAACACATATTAAGAGAATAAAAATTTACGAAGAGAAACATAAAAGAAAACTAGCACTTCATTTACAATCTTAGATTATATAACATATTTATCTATAAGTAGACTAAGAATATTTAATTTATATAAATTTGGACTCAAATGCTCCTATCTATATATACAAATTCCCAAGAATTATGTTCGTTAGTAGTCCTTTTTTATTCATAAAAATTGAACACACAAAAGTTTATAATAACTTATGCATTATATTCAACCAACTGAACTACACTTCCTTAATCCTTGGATGAGAGTTTTCATTTTCAATGAAAAATTCCATTCAAAGTAGTAGTAATGCTCTACTATAACATATAACAACTTGTAAAAATCAATATTATTGATTATCTAGCTCGACAATGGAACAATCTTAATTAATTCACTAATTGTACGGGTGTAGTTGAAAATAACGTATATTACATACTACAAATTCTAAAACAAACGAAGTAATGAGACAAATAAAATGCTGAAAACTAAATATTAGAAATGGAGTAAGATTTAATGTTTCCCCCCGTTTGTCACTATGATTAAAATGACTTATTAATACTGAACAAAATTATTTAATAAAACCAACACGGAATTTATCTAATGAAGAATATGATGCAAAAAACATCAAATATGTATTGTTCACATTCATCGAATCTAGATCAAATCGTAAGTATAAAGTTATAGGAAAATGTATACTAGATTGTCTAAAAATTAGAACACGTTAAACACAAGAACAATCTGTCAGACGTGTTACAATATAAATATGCATACCATATTTTGCCTTTCCAAAAACGTGAAACAAGAACAAAACTCATATTTATTATCCAACAGTACAATTGTTGTATAATACTAGTTAGAATAAAGATGATTGATAGCAGAAAGTATATGCAAGACACGCTAAAATTCATCCATTAACATGATAAATCACGAAGTTATTTTGAAAAAACAACTAAACTAAAAATTATGGTTTCGACAAGTTTGCCCCTCAATGAGCTCTTATTGGAAATTACTGTCAACAACACAACCCATCCACTATCTAATTATACAAATATAAATTTTAAGAAAACATCCTTCATTGCGATTATCAAGAACAACCTGAGAGAAATGGTGACAAATTCTCTGGTCATTGCATGGTGAACATAATCTGCCAAAATCTCTTCTATCCCAGCTTTTAAGTGCCAGAACACAAAGAAATTTGCCAAGGCCAATGAATAGGCGTTTGGGTATAATAAAACAAGAGAGGCAACTGCAGTAGCTTTAAGGAGCTGCTCCCTCTTCGTCTTCGTTTCTTTCCCTAATCCACTCTTTCGTTCCTTGCTATACATGCCAACCAATACAGAGAGGGAAATGGGAATTAACCAGCTTTCATAAAAACGGCAAATTCATGGATGTTATAACTGTTTTCAAGTTTCACTCATTATCAAAGGATGACTCAAGCATCCGTGCCAACGTAATGCCCTTTAAACCATGAATAGACTAAACCAACAATATGGAATAGATAAGAACAACTATCATAGAGCATTCCTATATTTATTATATACCTATCCCCAATGCTTCAAAACCATGGATTTAAAAAAAAAAAAAAAACTCTCAAGAAATGGGAGTAGAAAACAAACATATGATCCCAAATTATTGTTCAAAGTAACAAAAAATTAGAATACTTTCCAATAATCAACAATATGACCACCGGAATCTAGTGTAGCAGTGGCCACTATAATCAGTTTCTTGCTAATCCCCAACACAAAAAAAATAAAATAATACTTTATAATAAAGGGAATGAAACTTCATGAAGTTGTAGACGTTAAGGTACACAAAGTATACGTGTCCTTTCATTTTACTTTGCACTATATGGAAAGCACACACCTACAGCGTAAGTTTATACTATCCCAATAGATCAAGAACCAATTTGCACTAGACTAGTAATAATTTCATTTCAAGTCTACACAATAAAATGGAAGAATCAACCATGTATGGTGGAGCTCAAATATTCAACAGCCAGGTACACTTAAAGATGGAGATGTGTGCATCAGCAAAAAGAGAAATGATTAACATCGGTAATTGCAACATTGCCTACTTCCGTGGACAATGCTGAAAATCAAAGTGATGATACCCTTCCTGAACTTTTGATCAAGAAAAGGTTAAGGAAGATTTTCATGATTTTGATGGTAACTTGGTAGTAGTGAAGAAGTGGTCAGTGCATGGATGGGGAGGATCTTAAATAGTCTTAAATAAATAAATGCATGCTTGTAGATTATAGTTGTATTTTGATTGAAAAAATTTTAGAAACTATAATTTAGTTTCATTTCATGTGTAAAATAGATGCAAATAGTAATTTTGTAACTGGGCCTATTAAATCTAACAAGTTAGGAGAATGTAAGCATTAAAGGGTAAAAAGAGCAATGAACAAGTTCAAGCCCAATCAAGCATCATAAATCTCGGCCAAAACATATTAAAAGTCAAAGCACAGAAGTCAAGGAGCAAAGGTGGCAAGGAGTGCATGCTTCATAAGTTTCTTTTTTTCCACTTTCTCCTTTCTTCCCCATTTGTAAGAAATTGCAAATTTTCTTTCTTCTTCATGTTTCGTTCTCCTCCTATCTCTATGTGTGTGCTCATCTTCTCTTCTTAGAAGGAAGCTTTCAAACTTGAATAATACAATGGGTTAATGTTGTAGTCAGTGACAAACTTCTAAGGGTTATATTTATATCTTCTTTTTATTGTTTACGTGCGCCCTTATTCTTGTGTTGATGTTCTTGTTCCACTCTTAAAAGCATGTTTTCACCGTTAATTAATCTTTATGGATTACATTCATATTCAGTGGTGAGCATCTTTGGGTTTGTTGTTCCAAAATTCATAAAAACATTAACAAATTTAAGTCTCGCATCTTAAAAAAAGTTAATTCAAAGCCTTTTAAATAACAAATTGTTGAAGTTGGCAACAATTTTATGTTTAGGCAGTCAATATCCCATAGACAACAATGTTAATCTTCTAAGAGGGCTTTCTATAATGTTGGCAGTAAAAAGGGAATTCTGCTAGAATATACGTTCAACAAAGAAAATCTTTTGGCCAAAGAGAAGAGCATCAAATCGGATGTTAAGCAATAGCTAATAGTATGCATTGCAAGTGAATTGCGTATCTACAATCACTTTTTGATTCAACGGGGAAAACTTAATTCATATGTAGGATAAGGGAGTTATATTTGTTTAGAGCATCGGGGATATTGTTTTGAGTTTTAGTACTATTGGAGATCCTGCATTGCCTAGGAATAAGATCAATTTATAATATATAACCGAGGTACAAATTTCACCTTACAAGCCAATTTTGTGATAATGAATTAGGCTTCAATTCACTTCCTGATATAATATCAGAGTCATTCAAAGTCTATCCTAGTCATGTTCTTTGAGACTATTACGTCATGCCACCATTATTAGACTCCTGTTAAACCACCTATAAATGTCTAATCCCATCTTGAAATGTTCATTCCTTGGTGTGAGAGGATATGTTCGAGATCCAATATCGACTAGGAACAAGGTTAATTTATAATATATAAGCGAAGTGTAAAACTTACCTTACAAGCCAGTTTTGTGGAGATGAGTTTAAGCTTAAACTCACTTCCCAATAAGTGTTAAATTATCCATTTTGTTGTGGATGAGGAGGGAGTTTCCTAGTAGAGTTATGGCCTATGGGACCTTTCCCTTTTCTACTAGGGTTGCGTTGTCCAATAATTTCTTAGGAAAATAGTCTTTTGTTTCCCAAGACCTTTTTTGTTTCTTTGGAGGATATCTAATGCTCCTTTTGCATTTTTCCCATTCCCGTTTGACAATATTTCTTGGTAATATAATAAATGTAATGAATGGTCTGACATACAATCAAAAATTCAAAATTATAGCTATAAAATATCAAGAGAATCAATACAATGATTATGCTTAACAGACTTGTAATCATGATCAATTTTACCAGCAAACAAGATTGGCAAAAGGAAACTAAGGAGAGCATAAATGCAATGGAATTGGCAGGCTTAATTACTGTCTCAAGCTTTGAAGTTATCTTCTTCGTTCAAAGAAAAGGGAGTATTGTAATGAGCTATTTTAGAATTAATTTATCCCTTTAGTTGCAGGTGTTCTGTAAAGGGATTTTATTAGGAGAATTCTGCAGCATTTATTAGGAGAATTCTCCCTGGGCAATGTTTGCATTGTGGTTTCCTAGGAACTGTTACCATTTGTTTTCCTAGAGCTTTTAGGTTTCTTAGGAATACCTTATCCTCTTTTTGTATTTTCCCCTTCCCATTGAATAATACTTAGTTCTCTATTTGGAATAAATGACAAAATCTATTAAATGTAAAATTGAACTTAAAAATTTCTAGATATACATGGCACCTAAAGATAGTGGAAAGGCTTAATATAATATTCAAGCTCATCGATGCAATAGTGGCTGATGCTTATGAGATTGAGAGTATGATCAATTGTACCATCAAGTGCACCAACTAACCTTTTGATATCACCCTCTGCAGTAGCAACTGTGGCATAACCAGCTACAGAGCGAGGCTGAACCTGGGAGTCATTGGTCAAATAAATGAACTGGACTTTAGCATTTAGCATTATCCCCATCAAATAGAATTCATTCCATTCAGCTTCCAATACTAGTGATGAAATTTTACTAGATCAAATCATACAGTATGACCCTTTGAGGAACTGAACACAGTAACTGTCATGAGAATTCAATAGTTCCTATTTGAATGAAATTCCTTGTGAAAAACTTTTTACATCACACATATGAATGAATACATGTAATTCATATTACCAACACTATTCAATGATTTATGTTTTTACTTTTTCATCAATTCCCATGAAAAAATTTAAAGAAGTCATGATCTCTTAAGTTCTAAAACGAAAAAGGACTTTGAAAGAATACTTTTGAACTTATGTTTGATAATCTCACCATTGTTTGTCATTCAACCACTCAATGCATGTAGTCTATTTAGCTATTAATTGTTTTGCCTCCATTCTTCTTAAATGAAAACTTCAGAAACATTGATATAACTAATAACCTGGGTTTTATTTACATTAAACACTATATACTATCTATATGATATATTTGAAGAATTTTTTCACCATGACTGAATCTTACAACTTGATACAAAAGTATGATTCATGATTCAAACAATAGCTCGGCAATTCATGATTTGAATCTCGATTTGATAACTTGGTTGAGCTAGTAAATACGTAAATAAATAAATAAGAATGTCCCTATGGTTGTGCATAATTTGTTTTATCATGACAAATAACTTGTTAGTCTCCAAGTATACATAACAACAAATACACGAGAGAATTTAAGAATATAAAAGAAAACTGATATTATCTTTAAATATTACAGAGCACTAGAACTTAATTTTTTTAATTCACTTCCTACACCATCTTTCTCACAAATGACAAATGAACCAATCGAAAAAAAAAAATTCCCGACAAGAGAAGGAAAAGGTGTAGTGCAATATCAAGCACACCCTATTGTCGATACTGGAGACAAGTAGTTGGCATTAATAAGTCAAGTTGTGTCTTCAAGAAGGTGTGAAAAAGTCCCGAGAATATTTTCTCTACAAATAATAGCCAATAGAGGCCTCTCCTTCACAGGAAAGCCTCTACAAGGTCTTTCAATTGACAATATTCTAAATTCCCTTTCCCTTATTTAAGTTAGTTGAATATATACATATGTGCAAACAACATAAATACAACACAGAACACATCAACAATTAATCAGACAGACAAATTCCAATGCGGAAAAATAGATAATATGCAACATTAACAAAATGAACAAAATGTCACTTAAGGTCAGTATTCAAGAAGCTACATAAGAATGCTAGAGAAAAAAAAAAATCTTAATATACCTCAAGTATGGTTTTGCCTGTTCCTTCACCGGGGCCATAGTGTTTGAGAACCTAAAATCATTCACATAACCAAACGCTATTTTAGACAACAAACATCAATGAACATCACTTCAATACCAATTCCCAAAACATTTCTTAGTTACCTCGTGAGCGCGTCCTGGATGCAAAAAATTCACGTCCACCGCAGTTGAAATGCAAAAGGCGAATTCGTTAGAAACTAAAACCACACATCAAATAATCACAAAAGCAAAACACGAAAAATTATATAACCTCGGTTTCCGTCGAGATTCCCAACTCTAACCTGCAACACAAGAAAGAAAGTTACGATGAGCCCTAAAACCATCCCCGAAGCGTCCAATCGCAACGAAACGACTACGGATAATAATATATGAGAAAGGATAGCAGCGTTGTGTATAATAAGCAACGGTGTGAGAAAACGGAGGAACTTACATCAGATCCGGATAAAGAGATTCCGCGGGACTGGGTTGCGGACCACGGAGCGGTGAGGAGGTTGGGTAGAGCGGAAGGGGCGGGGATCGGAGGAGACGGTGGCGACGGAGAAGGAGGAGCGGCGGTGGCTGAGGATGCGTGAGCAACGAAGTTGGAAGAGATTCTGAAGAGAGGCTTGGAATTGTAGAGCCTCTTGGTGAGTCTGAACGACAGAGATTGCATTTTCGGGTTTGGGTTTTCTGTGAAGTGTGAGGAACTATGCAGGATCGGCACTCCCTACTTACACAAGGAAGATCGCCTGAAAATGGGGAATCTTAAGGTTTGATGACCTACCAGTTAGGACACCTGTTTTGGTTTTATTTTATTAATACCGTTAAATATTAATTAATTTAATTAATAATATCAAACCTGTAAAATTTCAATAATAGGAAATTTATAATCAAACAAAAATTGATGGAATCGTATTAATAGAAAACTCATTTTGAATTGACTTTTATAACTTTTAAAATTTTCTAATTTGTTTTAATGAATATAATGTTAGTTTTTTAAAATGTTTGCAAAATCATGTTATTTCATTTTTGTTATTATTTTAAGAATTTTATTGTGATTTTAAATATTTTATAGATAAAACGTACTTATAGAGCACGAGTTAAAATTGAAAAGAATTCTCTTTTTAACTAGTTGTTGAAGTTGTTTTTTGAGAAAAGTTACTTTTCTGTCATAATTCTTTTTATAACTAACTAAAATTCTAAATAAAGCCATACTGCCAGCAATAATTTCATTTTTTATAAACTTTTTTTTTAATATTTTAGATGTATGATAAAAAAAAATTCAAAAAATATAAGGGCCTAAAAAATTAGAGTACAAGTGGTCTTTTATAAATAAAGCTTAAGTATTTTATTATTAAAATAAAATGATTGATTAGTCGAGTTTCAACAATATATTTCTAGAACTATTTTCTTTACCTTTTTATGACTTCTTTATAAGATTCTGACAAATATGTTTATTTGTTTGAAGATTAAAGTTAACTATAAAAAGTCAGAGTACACTAAAATGTTTTTGTCCGAATTTTCATCAAAGTAAATTCATCTTTACCCATTCTTTTGAGGTAACTTTTAGAAGTTTTGGATGCATATGTTTTAGTTTGGTTTCATATGACTAAATTGAGTTTAAGATGAATATCTAGTTTTCTAGAATTGTTATCATGTGTTTAGATTATTGATCTGAGTTTTTGTTGGGAATAGTCCAAGTATGAGTCAAAAAGTTTCACGTTGGATAGAAAAGACAAAGTTAAACACTATATAAGAATAAAGACCCATAACAACATTGCCTTAAGGTTTTGGTGTAAAAGTGGTGTCAAAGATCTTATGTGTAAGACTAATGTCATATAACCATATAGAACCACAATCTCTCAATGACTATAACCATAACCCATATATGATGAATATAACCCATATGTGAAAAATATATATAAACCTAACAGCGGTATCAGAGCCGATGGTTCGGAGTGACTGACTGCATAACCATAACCATAACAAAAAAGGGGTCACTCATACACCTGAAGGGAAATATATCCATATAGAAAAGACAAAGTTAAACACTATATAAGAATAAAGACCTATAACAACATTGCCTTAAGGTTTTGGTGTAAAAGTGGTGTCAAAGGTCTTATATGTGTAAGACTAATGCCATATAACCATATAGAACCACAATCTCTCAATGACTATAACCATAACCCATATATGATGAATATAACCCATATGTGAAAAAAATATATATAAACCTAACAGTTTTCTATATACATTGCAACTTGTGAGAGTAAGAACTCTTTAAACTCTAATAGAGTCAAGAAGCTTGGTGTACATAAGCGAAGCTAGATATTTTCTTATAAGAATTACAAGTTAAATGATTTGATTGTAAGACGACTTATTCGAGTTGTTAGAATGGGTTTTGATGTCAATTTTTTAATTATAAATTGAGAAGTTTTGAATTAAATGATTTAGTGTGATTAAGTCATATTGGCTCACTATGACAACTTTTCACAACTAAATATATCACTTTTGGCATAAAGGATTATAAATGCCTAACCAATTAGAGAATAGTACATGTCAATTATGTTTTTTGAAACTATGCAAACTCAATTTGAGCAAGTCATATTTTCATTTATAAAAATTCGTTTATTTAAGATCTAAAGAGCATTGCTCGTTGGGCGAGAAAAAACTCGTTGGGTGAGCCTTTAAATAGGACTCATAATGTTTTTGTTAGCTAGGAGAACCAATCTCTAGTTAGATAGAATTGGTTCTTGAGCAAGTCAAGTCTCGTTGGGCAAATTTCTCCTAATGGTTGGAGTTATTGGACAAGTCACATTCTCTCTTAATAATTTTTTTTTTATAAAATCTTCTAGTGTTCATGCACTTGGTGACTCAAATTCACTCGTTGTGTTGATATATTTGCAAGCAATAAGTATTTTATTGTTCTCTCTCAAGAGACTTGTAAAACGCATGACAACTCTCGCAATTGATGACTTAATTAGACACAAAGTTCACAAAAACATTAAGAAACTTTTTTTGTATTTTTATCAAACAATTGGTGTGCAATAAGAAAATTAACATAGAGTATTTACAATTGTCAAGATTAGATTTCATTCGCTTTATTATCATGCATTCACAAACATCTCAGTTCCATATTCAAGTCAATTAACTCACAAGATTACTCAAATCTTATTCCTAGTGACTTTTAGCCTGTGATAACTTATCAAGTTTCAATTCCTTGAATCATCAACAAGTGAAATCATGCATTAAGTTCAAGAGTCTTAAGATTACTAATGAATCATGTTTTATCTCTAGATACAAGCTTCATCTAGGTTCAAAAGACATTTGCCAACACCTCAAGAACCACAAACAAGCCATGGGTGATCAAACCACAACAAGCATTAAGCGCAAAAATCAAACACTAACTTGAATTGGAAAAAAACATATATATTAACAACACAATTTTACACAAGAATTCAATGTTTTACATCTAATCTCAACAAAATAGAAATTTCTCTCCATAGTGAAAAAATTGGGTTTTGCAAAATTGAAGAACAAAGAAGAAATTATAACCATAAAGTATAAGCAATATCTCTTCCAAGGTTCTTGACAACTACTTCGTGTTCCAATTGGGCCTTTCATTCGCATCTCTGCCTCCAATTTTGTAGCCCATCATCCTCACCAACCCAAAAGGGGTAAAATCTCCATGGATGAAGAAGGAGACCTAAGAAGAAGAAGAAGGGAGAGTTTCCCAACACCCCTAGTAGCCTTTAAGAGCATCTCCCAAGCACCCAAGGTGTTTCTATTCATGCAAAATGAGGAATCACCTAAAACTCTAGTAGAAACATAATTAAATAACCATATTCGCGTATGAGGGTCGACAATCTCGCCCAACGGCTTCATTCTCACACAACGAGGCCTCAAATTAACGCTCTCAGACTTGTAACCGGTTGGGCGAGTCATATTTTCACCCAATGACTCAAATACTGCAGTTATGTACTGTCATTTTTGCCCAGCGAGTCAGCCTGACACCCAATGGTGGTTTTTTGGCCTTTCGGGGGTGGTCCAAGGCAGTATATACCTATAGGTGAGTCCTTTCTGCATGTTTGCAGTGCTAGGTGTGATTTCGGTGCCTCCCGATGTGGATATTTGTCTAAAAATCAATCTTTCTTGTCCAATCATGCTTCCTTGAGTTCGAACTTGATTTTCTCCACCAGAATTGCTTCCTATTGTTTTATTTCACACCCTCATAATAGAGATTAGAAGTAAAGAAAGCATAAAACAAAGAAGATAGAAAACACTAAAAAAATAAGATACACTTGAGAATTAAACAAGTAAAAGCTATGGAGAAGTTGATTTTATTCACGAAACAAAACACCAATAAAAGGTAGAAAACAACGCTATCAATTTGGCTAAGTGAGTATAATTCTGACTAAGCGAAATTTAACATGTGCTCAATTCGTAAAGCACGCCAAATGTCGACTAAGCGAGATAATGCCTTAAGAAGTTAAAGGAAAGGCTTGAATAATACTTTGGTCCATATTTTCGTTAAGTTTGCTCAATGTGGTCCTTTTTTTTTCTTTTATGTGTTCAATAATATCTCAATTCTTGTAAATTTTAGTTAATTTGGTTCTTTTTGGTAACGACATTTAAATAGTCAACGAAAAGTGAACAATATGTGCCACGTCTTATTTTGTAGTTTATTTTTATTTATTTTTAATTTAAAATAAGTTGTCCATGTGAATATAACACACTAACATGTGGTATTTATATTGACTTAACAATGACTTGACACATGGCATTGTTAGTGTCACATGGCACAATCCTGACTTCACACATGGACATTTTTTCAAATTAAAAAAAAATAAAAAATTTAAAAGAAAAGTAAAAAATAAATAAAAAACCACGAACTGACACGTGACACACACCACTCACCTTCCGTTGACGATTTAAACGTCGTTACCAAAAATGACCTATTAGAATATAATCAGCGGTTACAAATTTCTAAGAAATCAACCGTTACATAATCTCATAAGTTAGGGTGATTGATTTCATATTATTACGAGCCTTTATTGTAATTGATTCCATTCAATAGTATAAATGCATATTGTGTGGTGTGCATTAGCAACACAATACATTTAGAACATATACAATTCTACATGACCAAATTGACAAAAAATGAAACCTTATTGAATACGCAAAAAAAAAGGACCACAATGAACAAACTTGACAAAAATAGGGACCAAAATAGTATTTAAGCCTTAAAGAAATAAGTTTTAAAATACTAAAATTGGTTTATCTTTCACTATTTTGTTATATTTGATTAACACATCGCATTTGGATATTATATTAATGCAATGAAAATTAATTTTGATTTATTAGCATTTAAAGTGAGATGAAATATTTAGGATTGATTATATTTGTGAAACCCCCTTAATTAAACCATCTTTTTCTCTCTCACTATAAACCTCCAGTAACACAAGAACTTCCACCCTCCATCTCTGCTCTCAAGTTCTCCTGTCCTGGTTCTCTTATTTGATCAATTCCCTCACCAATTCCTTGCATTATGTGACCAGATTCTGGAAGATCAGACTCAACGGAACCCTCTGGTGCTTCATCCCTCAGCTCCCTTCCTCCTCGGTAGGTTCCACTTTTCGTTGTAGTTCAATTCCAGCTAGAGTCCATTTGGTTGTCTTTGAATTCTGGGTCTAATTATGAGTTTCCCTTTTCTCTATGGCTTGATGATGAACTTCTAGGTTAATTTGAGACCTCTGCCTCCTTGGTACCCATTTCAAAACTCCACCAAGCTCAAATCTTAGCAAAAGAGGTAAGGGAAGCTAACCTTCACTTAAATTTCGAGTAATTAGGATCCTTGTATGTTTGGATGGGATGATTCTTAGCTTAATCTCCTTTTTGAACTGCCTGTGGTGTGTAATTGGATGGTGGTGTGAATTTCGTAACACTGCATGTGAAGAACAGTGTGGAAAACCTGATAATTTCGCCCAGGCGAGTGGCTCTCGCCTAAGTGAAAGTATCAGGGAGTTGCCTCTGATTGTTGCGTGAGGTCTCGCCTAGGCGAGCTGGGGTCGCCTGAGCGAGATATCTTCTCGTCTAAGCGAACCAGCCTTGCCTGAGCGAGAACCCGCTCAGGTGTTCTAGTTGCCCACTGTAAGGGGTCTCGCCCAGGCGAAAGTAGTCTGCCTAAGCGAGATTACTCCCTAGCCTAGGCGAGATTCGCTAGCTTAGGCGAAATTCACTGCAGGGTTATGTTTTCTTCTCTGTTTTAAATGAACAACAATGTATTGATTGAGATAAGATGATGTTTACTTACAATATGTTGGATGATAATGATTTGTAGTGTATGCATATAATTGTATGATGAAAGTTTGTGGAATGAGGATTGTGGAAGGATGAGATGAACTAGGATTTCATGGGAATTCCTAGGAAAAGTACTTAGTGTGTGTAAGCATTTAAGGACTTAGTTTTGGTTGGCATCTTGACGCTCTAATAATCCATTAAGACTCATGTAGAGTGTGATGGGTTATGTCGTGAGGAGTATCAGGAGGTCCTAGTCTATGGACCCGATCAATCATAGACGCAAAGGGAACTTACCTTGGGAGTGGTTGGGTGATAACCCCTTGAGCCTAAACTCTGTAGAGTTTAGGAACCTTCACAGGTGCAAGCTACCAAGAGATCTAATATGCTTACATAATCTGGATATTGAGTTAGCGTCGGTACTTATTTATCTTGTAGAGATGATTTGAATTAATTTATGATATGTGTCAAATTATTTATTCGTTTTATTCATGACTTTCCTCTTATTTTATGAAGTGTTAGCTTACCCTTCTTGCCTAGCATGTTTTTCCTTGAATGTCTTCTTTTGCGATGACCACCTGCGACTTGGTGTGAGCAGAGAAGAATCCAGGTGATGGTACTCCTCCCTCGGACCGGACCTGATCTGTGGCTCCTGGTGTTCATTTTGTTTTGGACTCGTGCTTTTAGAATAGAGCATTTTGGAATGTATAAGTTATAACTTTCCTTAAGTTTGTTTCTGAGAGTAGTACAAAGGTTTAAAAACAGGTTATTTTGGGATGACTGTATTAAACTTTTGTATGGCTTTTCTGACTATCTGTTTTACTCTATCATAATATGATATTTTGTTTAATAGCTGTAAAGACTATTTAATGGGATGTTACAATATTTGATGATTTTTTATCAAGGTTTATGTGGAATGTGTGATCTATATCTAGAATGTGTGATGATCTAATTTCGTATATGAATCCATAGTCCAATGCATACACTAAAGTAACACCACCATAAAATCTTCTCATGAGACCAATGGAATTACGTTAAATATATACAATGCTCATATATATATATATATATATATATATTCACAAACTCATTATCATCATAGTTTCACTACAATACTTTCACATTCACGCACATCCTCAATCATTTTTTTCATATTCACATATCATTAATTTCATCTCAAATTCCAAATATCAAACAATCACATTTTGCAACAACATAGTAAGTCAAGTCTCAAAATACCAACATCATTCATGCATAACTTTATACATCATACTTTTAAAATTGACTCAGTCAATCACAGGTTAAAAGTAAGAAATTAAAATTTTGCAGCATTCTCGCTTGAGCTAGAAATTCTTGCTTGAGCAATCAGGGCTCTTGCTTGAGCTAGAGATTCTCGCTTAAGCGACAGAGACTCTCGCTGAAGTTAAAGATTAAATAGAAACAAAAAGAGTTCCAGTGGTTTTCTCGCTTAAGTTAGAAACTCTTGCTTGAGCACAAGGCCTCTCATTTAAGCTAGAAATTCCCACTTAGGTTAGAAATTCTCACTTAAGCTAAAAGTCGAAGAGAGAGCAAAGTGAAAATTTCTGGCTATTTTCACTTAAGCTATATCTTTCTTGCTTGAGCTAGAAGTCTCTCGCTTAAGCTAAAAATTCTCACTTAAGCTAGAATAACAAATTTCCACCATTTTCTCAGCATGCAAAACAAAAAACGATAAAAAAGCACAAACCACTCCAATTCAATACACCCATTAATTCAACACATCAACACAATTAATGACCAAGATAAGCAATTCATTTCGAAATTTTCAAGAAACCTAGCTCCCCTTACTTCAAACGTTAACCAAGATTGAAACAACGAAGAACCCCTTAAATGATTTTTGAGCTATAAAATCCCAATTCAACCTAAAGAAACAAAAACCCAAGAACACATGAAAGAATTAGGGCTTTGATCATGATCAAAGCGGAATTAAAACCCCAAAAAAGAAAAAGGAGGTGGATGTCAAATTATCAACTTACTCGAAGGAATAAATTATTCGGGTGGTTCGAAGAGAACTCCGCCACGAACCCAAGTCTGCCCTCTGATTTAAGAAATGATGAAAATTCATATAAGAAAAGAGAGGATCAAGGTTGAGTTAAATGAAAAATGTTTCCGAGTTTGAAAGAAAAAGAGGGACATGTGTTCTTTTAGAAACTGAGGCAGTTGAGATGAGTTTTAAAAGAAAATGGGTTTCACAACAATCCTTTATTAGTATTTTTTACCATTTTTTCATAATTTTTTATTATAATTATTTACTACTTTCAACATATAGGTTAACAATTTGATCTTTTTAAAAATTAGAATATTGTTTAATAATGTTTAAATATTTTGGATGTTTAATTTTTTTATTTGTCAAATTATGTAGATTGACACTTTAATTTTCAACTACCAAACTACTATTTTCATAATAATGTTTGATAAAATAGGTGAACACTTTGATTGTATTATCATAAAATAATAAGTATATTAATCCCCATTTATTGTATTACAATAAATATATAAAATAATTTTATGGATCTAACCAAAACCACATTATAAATCAATTACAACTCAATATTTATTAATTAAATCTAAATACATCAAGATAAATTCTCAATGTAAAAGACATATTAAATAGTAAAAAGTAGTAGTGGCCTTAAAATATGACAATCAATTTTTTTTTAATAAAATTTATATTATAAAAGAAATATTTGTATTGATCGAGTTTCATTTTATAAGAACCACTATTTCTCTAAAACTTTTATCTAAATCTTTTCTCTAGTTCTTAGGCTCCACCCTTCTTCATTTCTTTAGATCTTTTATCTAGAACCACCGATCCTTATTTGCATTCTAAATCCTAAGAATCCTGTCACAAGTATGCACATCAACCAATGTTTTCACCTTAAATGTATGGCTTGCTCTTACTTTACTACATAAAATTAAAAATCCACAATTCTTTCATTTTGTACTAAGTACTCCTTAAGAGTTTGTTTAAACTCTTTTAGTGAACAGAACTCCATCCCCACTTTGAATATGAAGTCTTTTCTCATATATTCCCCTCCATTGTAACGCAAAAACCTCTCTCTTGATGATTCAATTTTTTCCATGTGAAAAAACATAATTGAGAAACCCATTGTCAGCAAAAAGAAAAATCCTACCTTCATCAGGCCAAAAGGAAAACATAAATGCAACAAAAAGGAACCCCAAATGCAAAGGAAACGAACCTTAAATGCAACAGAATGAAACCCCAAAAGCAATGAACCATACCTTCATCTTCAACACGCAACGTGGATCGTTTGCAGCACGCGATTACTTCGTCTTCAACACATGATTACATTCTATCAGTAGTAAACCCTTTCTCTGTAACCACAAACCAATTCCTTTGTCACGATTTCAGCTAAGTTCTTCGTTGTACAATGGTGGTCGTCACGATTTCTCAGTCTCAAATTTATTCTCTGCCAAACAATTTGACCATAGTAAAACCTTAAAGGTCAAAACACGCATTTCAATTATCTCATTTTGGAAAAAAAAAATTAAAACCGCTAAAGGTTAAAACACATCTTTATTTAAAAAAAAAGTTAATTAAAAAAAAACACGTGTCAAAGATGTGTCCACACAGTGTCACAATATCTGCTAATGAGGTGGAACGACGTTTGTCATGCAAGATTAATTTTAACGCCATTCAAAAATATAGACAAGAAATAATGATTTTAAAAGTGCAAAACCAAACAATGACCAAATTTCGACCATGAACCATTTTCAAATTAGGGTTAAACTTAAGGGACCAGACACATTTTTCCAAAGTAAAAATATTAACAATACCGATATATAAAATACTTTGTGAATCATAATCTAATATAATAGATTCTCCTGCCTTAATTCTTATACTCTTAATTTTCATACTTTAGAAAGAGAACAATACACTCTCATCAAGAAAATAATGAAAGTTAACTTTAGAAAGTTAAAAGAAATTATTTGTTAAATAATAAAATTTAAGAAAACAATAAAATAATTAAGACTCTAATTTATATATTTAATATAGTTAAAAGACCTGTGTCACACATAGTTTGTTTTAAAATTTAATATTTTTATACATTGCATTGAAAATGGCAGAGTGAATGGAGTGAAACTGCCTTTAACAAACTTGATATTTTTAAACATATCCAGAAGCTAAAAGCATAAAAAAAGAAAAACAGAACACATGAATGAGAGGATATAATTGGAGAAGCATGAATAAATATAAACACAATCTCATAAAGAAAAGCATCACCACATTCTCCTACATTTTCAAAGTAAACAAGGTTAAAATACTTTTTTGTCTCAATTTTTGTCAATTTTATTCAATTGAGTTCTTTTTTGTTAACACCGTTTAAATCATTAATGGTCATGCACAGTAACTGCCACGTGTCACTTCGTGGTTTTCTTGGATTTTTTTTAATTTTTTTAATTTTTTTAAATGTTCACATGTCAACCCAATAGTGTGCTACATGTCAAAGTCAATGTTCTATATTCAATTTGATCCCTATATTTGTTATTTTTATTTAATTTAGTTTCAATTTTGTTTAAAATTGACCAATTTTGTCCCCATTGAAGATATGACCAAATTTAATTTTTATATCAAAGTTATAATGATGTGAATTTTAATATAATATATAAAAATATTTAATTAAAACTATGAATTTTAATATAAAAATTAAATTTGATTTCAATTTGGAGAGGGATCAAATTGGTTCATGTTAACGAAAATTGAGACTAAATTGAACAAAAATAATAAATATAGGGACCAAATTGAATATAGAACATTGACTTTGACATCTGACACACGGCTGGATTGACACGCGAACATTTTAAATAAATTTTTAAAAAAATTTTAAAAATTTAAAAAAATAAAAAAAATACAAAGTGACACGTGGCAATTATGTTAATGACCGTTAATGATTTAAACTATGTTAGCAAAAAATAACCCAATTAAATAAAATTAACAAAAATTGGGACCTAACACAAAATCAAAATTAGAACTTATTTGATAAAATTTGATGAAAATTTGAAAAAAAAAATATATTTTAACAAGTAAATAACAACTCGAATGAAATTATCGCTAAACCTAAAAGTCATCGTATTTGTACCGAAAAAAGAAAAAAGAGAGACCAAAAGTAATACAATGAAATGAAATTCTGACAAAAACCTAAGACTTATGATATTTGTACTTAAAAAAAGGACAATCAAAGTAATACAAAATATTCCCAACAAACAAAAGAGGAGAAAGGCAATGGAATAGGAAGAAGCACAAATTTGATGAAGAACAAAAATTTATGAGATGGATGAAGATCAAAAGAACAAGAAACTGCTAAGACAATTTTATACAAAACATCTCAAAATAATTGTTAATGTTTAAAAAATCAATAAAAAATTACCATGAAGACTAAAATAGAAATAATAAATATTTACATATCTTTATATATAACTACATATGTATAAACTTTTTTTTATAATATTTTTACTTTTTAAAAGGTTAGTAATAAATAACACATGTAACTTCAAATTGTATTACATCAAAAAATATAAATAATTTTTTACTTTATTCATTCTCTTAAAATAATTAATTTAAAACTTATACTAATTATTTTAATTAATTATTTCAAATTATTTTTTGACAACTTTAATTTTTAATCTTTTTATTTTTCCTCCCGGATTTAGAAAAATAAAAAACAAAAAAAAAATTATGTATCTATCTAGAAAATAATATTGAAATAAATGTACTTTAAAAATAACATTACATTAGATCTATTTAATTAATTTTTGTTTTAAAAAAAAAAGATTATTACAAAAATCTGAGAAATTTACTTAACTTAAATATAATAATTTACTCCAACAAGCTTAATGTTGAAGTAGGCATGTGGGTAACTTGTAAATTTCACTTTTATATTCTATTCCTACACAAAAGAAACTCAATGTTGAGCTGGCGTTTCATCACTGGCTGTTAGATCGCAGAGTATCGAGCTTTGTGCACACGCACAAGTGGAATTCCTTTTATACCCTTGCAAGTTGTAACTTATAAAAACACCACTAGGGTTGCATCTTCACTCTCTTGGAATTACTCAATATTTTAAGCACGCGATCTAGGATAAAAGAGTCTCTCTATCACACTTTTTATTCTTCTCTTTCTGTCTCTCTCAGCACTCTCTCTCTTTCTCTCTCTTCCCCCTTTCAGGTTTCAACTCTGAAGCTATCCATGGCCAATCGCTGGCTCAGACCCGAGGTGCTTTTTCATCCATCATGGGGCGATTTTTATTCCACCATTTTAGTTGTAGGGTTTCACCGATTTTGATGTTTGTTTTCAGGTGTATCCGCTGTTCGCCGCTGTTGGTGCTGCTATTGGGATCTGTGGGTTTCAACTGGTTCGTAATATCTGCATCAACCCTGAAGTCAGGTCTATCTCAATTTATTTCTTTTCTTTTAGTTCTAGGTTTTTGGTCTTTCAGTTTAGGATAAATTATAATTTTGTCCAGATATGCGATATGCGATTTGGTCCTCCTATTTTTAGTTTCATTTTTTTTTTGCGGTTTTAGTTTCAGATTTTTAATTTTGGTTAAATGCTCAATTTTGCTGATGTTTTATATGTTTTGTTTTAGACCGATTAAATCCTTGGCCTGATATAAAATTGTGGTCTTGATTGGATACGTGGACTTAAATCGGAGAAAACGATAAAACCAAAATCATGGACTGGGATTTGAAATTATTGAATTTGATCTTATGTAGTTAGGGTTTTTTCTAGTTTGGATGGGATTGTCTGAATTATATGTATTTGAGATCGTTTGTGAACTGTTTAGTTTTTAAAATATTATAAATTGTTATGCTTATAGTTTGAAGGGTTTTCAAATATCATTTTCCTTAAAAATAAAACCTTAAAAATAAAAGGGTGAAGGAAAGGTGGAAAACAGAACTGGAGGGAAGGTGATGATTATAGATAAAAATTATTCCTTTGACTAGTCTTGTCAAAAACAAATTGAAGAATCAGTATGATTGTTGACTTGATTCATTCAGTGTAGAATGTTTGGGAAATAAGTACTTTTTTTAATTATGTTTTAAATAGTTGATATGCAATTTGATCCTTGAAAGTGTCACTATATGTCTTTTGTCTTTGTAAGTAGTGGTATATACAATTTAGTCCCGGATTACTCAATCTTGGTGTGGCCTTCTCAGAGACTAATTAGTGCTCTAAAGTGTAAATATGTGCATATTGCTCTGTGAATGTATTAATTTTGCTTACACTGTATTCACATTGTGGTAATATATTTGTGATTAAAGGAGTCAAAGGACTAAATGTGATTTTAGGACTTAATTTTGCACATGTAACACCTGGACAATTTTGGGACAGACTAAATACGGTATCATTTCAAAGATCAAACTGCATATTAACTATTTTTAAAGTAAGTGGGATCAATCCCAATGGAAGCTTCAGGGAACAGCCTCTATTGGAATAGTGGATTAATTTTTATCATGCACTGAATCATTCATCATCATAATAGTTTTTCCTGTTGTTAGTTAGTGTTTCACTTATTAAAGGAAAATAATGGATGGTTGTTTTGTTCTTGTCATGTATTTAGGGTGAACAAGGAGGGAAGGAAGGCCGGAGTGTTGGAGAACTTTGCTGAGGGAGAGAAGTATACCGAGCATTTCCTAAGGAAGTATGTACGCAACAGATCTCCAGAGATTATGCCCTCCCTCAACAACTTCTTTGCTGACCCAAGTCGCAACTAAGTTGCTTTGAATAAACAAAGTTTGATGTGAGATGTGAATTCTATTATGTTAAAGACAGTTTTTTAATCGTGCATTAGACAAAAAAATGTGATTACTTTCTCTGGCCGTACAGTGAGTTTGCTGTGCTTGAGAATAATGATATTGGTTTCGATGCATTAATGATTGCTGTCCTTTTATTGCCATAATGGTGTCTAACTTTTGCTGCTGAAGTCTGGGGCGAAACTGGTTTTGAAAATAAAATAGGGCGTAGTATTCCTCTTTCCTAGGCAGATAACATGGGAGCAACAAATAGCTCTTGTTGAAAGGGTTTGCATCCACACCCCCAGACTCGTGGGTTGAGTTTATGTTTTTCTTTGCATTGTATCTTCATAATCCTGATTGCTTTTCTTATTGAATCAGCATGTGCAGATTTAAAATATTAATTGTGAACCTATTATATGATCAAATTGAGATTTCAGTCAAGGCGTAGAGAATTGAATGTTCGGACAAAGTGTTTATCGGAGTATCTGCTGTTGAAGAATATTAGTTTCTAGCAATGCTTGATTGGAATAAGGTTTGAGTTTCTGCTTTCAAAATCAATACGGTAGTTGTGTCCATTATTCTCAAAACATTTAAGTTCCTCCTAGATTAAAATTTTCAAAATAAAAGTTCACATCTTTTTAAGAGAAATCAAACGTACATATACATACATACACACAACATATATGTCTATCACAACCCAAAAACGAAAGAAAAGGCTTTCTCTGACACTTTTACGTCTATCATTGCTAAGAAGCTCCTTTTAAAATATCTTCTGCATTCGTGTAATAAATTTAGTCAAACACAAACCATATAATAGGATAAGTTGGATTTTTTATAAGATAGAATAATTGTAATTAACATAATTTATGCAAAAACATATTTTGTAAGTTCATAAAAAACCAGTGACTATACACACACTAGTCCATGTGGATGCATCTCATCATAACCATTTAAATTCACATCAAGATTCATGCATGTGGTTGCATCTCATCATAACTATTTAAATTCACATGCCTAAACATTATTATGCATCCAATAGATTTAAAGATTTTGCACTTGTTGTATTATTGTATCGATTATCAACGTAGTGTTACTTTCCAAAACTTAGTACTTCTTATGTGAAAAGACAAATCTCTTACCCGTGAGATATAATTCTTGTTCGCACTCCACTCCAAGTTTAGAAAAATTCATCAACTCTTATTACCTAATGTCTTCTTCTTTACAAATATAACATTAGTAGAATCAATAGAATTTATTATCAAATAATCATTCAATGTATAACCTATCACCTTTAAACATAGTATTTTCTCCTTAGAAATAATTACTTTTACATTATATAAATACCACATCAATATACTCTAATAGATTGGATATCACTCGTCGACTCTACTCAGCTGCTCATACACCAATAGTAAGTTGTGGCCAAAGCCCTAACTCTATTTGGCCACATACACACTCATACAATAGATTATGGTTAATCACTCTAATTCTACTCGGTCACACACATATACACACATAGAGTAGATTATAGCTCAATACCCATACTCTACTTCGTCACACATACACTTACACAAAAATTAGTAGATTATGACTTAATACATTGGCTCTACTCGGCCTCACACATCATAAATCATACACATTTTTAAAAGCCTAAAAAAGAATAAAGTTTTCTCACCCAAAATATTTCCCTTTTGCTTAGCAAAAATGTAAGCTTGTCTAGTGAGACAAAACTAAGGATTTTTAAAAATCAAGGCTTGTTCAACGAGCGTCCACACTTGCCTAGCGAGTTACCTTTGGAGGTATACTTGTCTAGTGAATTCTAACTCACTCAATAACTAATTTGACTCAATTGTTATCTTAATTCAATTCACTACTTGTACAATTGAAATATGTTTCATAGGTATCAAATCACTCTCCACATTTTAAGATTCAACATCAAAATCCACTTTAACAATTCAACTCAATATTCAATATCAATTATATACCAAAATTTCTCAAACAGCTCATCTCAATTATAGTAATCACAACAGTTCTATACCATATCAACCAGCACAAAAGAAATTATAAGAATTTAAACCAACTTCTTTTATCTGAACTAAGTCTCTTGAGTCTAATGGAGCTCAAGATCTTCTATTTTTATTGGATAATATACTTGTACATAGAAAACTCATAACAATGATATCAACATATCTTAACAATTTTGGACAAGAAAAGATTCATCTTTGTGTTTATCATAAAGATTTATGACTGAAAACTCATATCAAAGATTTATCCATATAATTAAAATGTCTATTGATAACCATTATTGTTATATTGTGACAATTAATTTGCCATTCAAATTGCTTCTAATAAGATCTTTCGCGAACATATCAAGCACATTGAGATTGATATTCACATTATTTATACAAAAGTTGTACATGGCTTCCTTAAGCTTATTCTCATCTCATCCTTGCTACATATTGTTGATACACCAAGCCCTTACCTCCTGCCTTGTAAAAAGTTCATCTCTCCAAATTGGAAATGAAAAACATTTATTCCCAGCTTGAAGGTAGCTAAAAGCATTGCTCTTCTTCTTTGCTTCTGCATTGCCCTTAGTATTTTGTCATATGGTCAATGCTCTTCTGCTTCTGTTTTTCTTTGGATATATATATTCTTGTATCAAATACTCTTAGAGTGTTGACCAATTATATTCTTTTCTTTCTTTTAATAAAGAAGTTTTCTCTATCCTTTTCTTTGTATCTTCTTTCTCTCCTTCCTCTGGGTGCATCTTTTTTTATTTTCTTGCTTTTTTCCTTTATTGGGCTCTACAACTTTTCATCATGGACTAATAGAATTCTAATACTTATTGTACACATTTTAATTATAATATATTTTGTGCAGTTGAAATATTTATTTATTTGTTATACGTTTAAATTGTATATAATTATTATTAATACTTATAATGGACAAACTAAAATATTAGTAAGAAAATAACTACAAAATCATTGAGTTATGTTTGAATGGTTGGAATTCAAGATAGATACACATAAGTTCATGTTCCTTTCATTTAAATTGAGATGTGAAGATGAGTTTCAACCCGTGAGTCAACCTGACTCACCACGGGTTCGAACTAGGTTGAATTGAGAAAAATTCAGTTTTCTCAAAAGTGTGTTGAACTCAACCCAACTCACTTAACCCATGGGTTAAACAGGTTTGAGCTGGGTTGAAGGTGGGTTGACCCACTTAACTCACCAATATTTTTTTACAATTTTTTTTAATAATTATTTACCACTCCTAATTATATAGGTTCAAATTTTATATTTTTAAATGCTAGAATGTTGTTCAATACTATTTGAATTGTTTGAATGTTCAATTAATTTAATTGTCAAGTTATAAACAAAATTTTCTAATTAGCATGACAAAAATGTATAGTTTTTTTTTTATTTATATCTTGTTGAATAACATGATAAAAAATGTGTAATATTAATCATATTTTCTTGGACTATATGAACACTTTCTTGGAAACAATTCATCATATATTGGTGGTGAACATGATGAAGACATTGATTATTGATTTTATTATGATTGTCATCTCGTGGTTTACTTAATAAATTATTTAAATATTTGAATACTTAAAAATAAATACATAAATAATGTTTTTTATATGGATTGGTGAGCCAACCAACTTAATCCACCAACCCGTGGTGGGTTGAGATGAGTTGCAAAATTTTTGACTCACCATAAAGTGAATCGAGTTGGATTCAGTCATTTTCAACTCAGCTCGTTGTGAACCAACCCGTGTGAGTCGGGTTAGCTCACTTTTGACATGTCTACATTTATACCGATACATGTTGATACTTATATACATGACAACATGGTAAAAGTTTTTATATAAGGATACGTATGCATTGTTTGTGTATAAGTAGTGAATAGATTGAGTAATGAAGATCAATAAATAGTATTTTATAAGTTTACTGAGTCAAAAATCCCGTTGGTCATGAATGAGTAGAGTAGTTCAAGGCACTCTTGTAAACGACGTGAACTTTAAGACAAAGAGCTTCAACTTGATGAGCGTGACCATGACCATCGTTTGGAACGAAAATTTGGAAATATTTCTCATTCTCCAATAAACTCACACTGGAATTGTCATCTGTTGTTTCAGAAATGAACTTGGTGGTGTCATGTACAGAGTTCAAAAGAAGATGGAGAAAGCCCACATAAAATGATGCTATATATTGTAGAATGTTTTGAGTAAGAAAAATACAACTGCAGCAGCAAGGAGGGGAGAGGGAGGGGAGGAGTGATGAGAAGGTTGGGTAGCAGCCACGGACGGGAACAATAAGGAAGGGTGGGGAGGAGGAGAGAATAAAAATAACACAAATAGTCCACACGTGCCAACACTGTTCGTTATATATGTCATATAGTTTGTTAAATAAAAAAAAGTTAATTTTAGATAAGAGTTGTCAAAACGGATAATTCGGTCTGACCCAACCCACTACGGATTGGCCACTTAGTAAGCCAATTCAATCCAGTTTACTTATTAGTGAGCCAACAAAATTCAAACCCGACATGGCCAACCACAAGTTGGTAGGTTAAACGGGTTGACTTGCGGGATCACTTAATTAATTTTTTTTTTTCGTATAAAAAAAAATAAATTATAATTATGATTAAAATATAAATAAATTTCAATAAAATCTAAATACAATCTAAAAGGATGTTAAACTCCAAATACAAACCAAAATCATAAAAATACAAATTACCAATGTGTTGGTTAAAAAAAAAAAATCTAACCTTACCTAGATGCAAAACCCAATATAATAAAAAACACTTATGTGACCCTTCATTTGCGAGTCGTTGAGCCAATCTGGCTTATCACGGGTTCAACTCGGGTGAGCTGGATTCTAGATAAACCAGGTCAAAAATTAACTCATGGTAGACCGAATTGGCTCGTGAGTTTCAACTAGGAATGGCAGCAGGTCGGGTCAGGCACGGATAGTGTCTACCCGCAACCCGACCTACCAAAAACATATCCACCCGCTACCCGCCAGGTATCCGCTTAAAAAATATCCGTGGATATTTTTAAAACTCGCGGGTACCCATGGATACCCGATACTCACAAATATTTAAAAAATATATATATTTTATAATTTTTTTAATTTAAAATTATAAAAATAAAATATAATTAAATTAAATTTTAATTATAATTAAATTTGACATAATAAAATATACTGTTAATGTTAATTTTAATTAAATTCAACTTAATAAAATATAAATTAAATTTTAATTTTAATTTTTTGCGGATAACGGGTACCCGCGAGTACGGATAGTATGATACCCGCATCCGACCCATTTATAAGCGGGTATTAAAATACCCGCTACCCGCTATTCGCGAGTAATAAATACCCGCAGGTACTAACTACCCGTCATGAATTTTATCCACAGATATCCGCAGACACGATTATTTTTGTCATCCCTAGTCTAAACATATTCTAAGAGCTTTACGTTAGATGATTATGATTAAATTCATGCTTTTATAATGTATAGGAACTAATATTAACAAAAAAACTAATATTAATAACATTATTAGTATATTAATAAATGAGTTAATAAATTAGTGATTTAATAAATATAAATGAGTATATACTAACTTATCTTATGAATCGGTCAATTTATATTTGTTGTTGAATTAATACTAATAAAATTCATAAATATTTTTACGTAAATAAAAATAAAACAATAAATTATTATTTTATTATTAATAATTTTATATAAGTGTATATTATATTAATAATTAATAATATCATAAATTTATCTACAAATATGAATCGAGAATAATGTATTTCTTAAAATAAGTGAATTTTGATAATTTTATTGTCCTAATTAATTTTTACATTACTACTAATTTTTTGTCTAAACATCTCATAAAACATATTATATATATATATATATATATATATATATATATATATATATATATATATATATATATATATATATATATATATATAATCACATACATCACAATTATCAAAGTCAAGAGATCGCTCGGTTCATTTTTATGCTACACTTCATCAACAAATCCAAATACAATAGACAATTGAGTTGATAACTTGTTCTTGATGTTATCAAATAAATGTCACTCCTCTGATGTACTCTTGTAAAGAGAATAAACAAAAATAAAGTAAAATAGGATTAAGCAAACCTATTTGTCTACCAATAAATCTGATTCAAGAACTTTCCTTAAAACATAACTTATAAGTTTGCATAATTTTTAGAAGTATAAAAATAAAAAAGGGGTTTTAAAACAATAAAAGAATAAAGAATAAAATCAAATATAAAAGAATAGGTTGGTTCCCTATCTCTTTCATAGTTGAATTATTCATTGGTTGTCGTATAATTATCATTCATTTAATTTGTAATAATGATTTCAAATAAAAAAAATAACATCAATACTTTAAACTCTTACTTTTTCTAATGTCTACAAATGAGACTCTAAGACTCTATTTAGACTTCACATGTTTCAACATCTAAAAGTGAAGCCCTACTATTTTCTTTCACCTTTATAGTAAAAGAGACAAATATGTTTGAATTAACCAACCCAACATTGAGTATTCATCTTAGGTTCTCACTCGTTCTGATGCTTAAAGTGGAATCCTAGTCACATTGTTGTCATACCAATTTTCAGAGAAAAAATTCATCCCCATCTCCACCAAGTAACAAGTATATACGTGTACTCGTAATATCAGATTTTTTACTGTTTCAATATCAATTAATTATTTTTTATAAAATAATAAAAAATAATGGTAAAGGAAACATAATATTATTAAATATTCAATATTAAAAGGATTATTGTTTCTTTAATATCAAATATTTAGAAATAAATTATATTATAATTATATACATTTCAAATTAGGATACCAATTAAAATCTCATGAGAGCTAAAACATTTATTAAATTTAAGAGCATTAATGAAACCTAGTTGATAAAATTTAAAAATATTTCTCAAAAAAATATAAAAAGAAAATACATATTCAAATTAAAGATTACTTTAATTGTCTATTTACTTCAATTTTTTAAATTCTAATAAAATCTCTTTTTCTTATATACAAATAAAAATTATATTACGTCACCTTGATCAAAATCATACAAAGAACAAATATTAAACTAATAATAATAAAACTTTAATATAGATCTTTCACCTTTTGATCTTCAATATATTTTAGATATTTGTTTTTTGTTTTATTTAAAATGGTAAATGAAATAAATGCGACCTTAATTGAAACATTTGTATTTAAATGTAATAAATTTCATAATTAAAATATAAATAAATTTAATAATTATTTTAAATTACTGAAATATGTTTATTTAAATATAAGAAATTTTGCAGTTAAAAAACAAATCATTTAAATAATATTTTTAAAATAATAAGAATATATTTTCTAAGTATAATAAATATTAAAAGTAATATATATATATATATATAATAATTATTATTATTTAAATAATTATATCTATGATAAATAATTTTCTTAATATAAAAAATCCTGTTAAAAATAAAATGTTGATAATTAATTTGATAGACTTATTAAAAAAATATTTTTAATTATAAATTTCTTGATATAAAGTTAAAGATGATTAATGATGAATAAAGAAAAAAAAATTTAAATTATAGGGTTATTTACGATCAAGACGTCTCCCCATAATGTTGACAAGTCAAGATGATCGATAACATTGATGCGTTATTGGGTGACTTGAAGTCATCACCCAATGCATGTCAAGCTCGCATTCCATCCAAGGTCACTTTATGATTAACATGTTTCCCTAATAATATTGATAAATCAGATACCTACATGGCAGCATGAATGCATTACTAAGTAACACGTACAAAGATCTCTCAATCATTTAATGAATGTCAAACTGTCAAACTTATTTCCTGAAAGACCCAGAAAAAAAATTGAGATTAGTAAAATAAATCAGTAGGATCAGGTTTTTATTAATATTATGCAAGTTTACTTGGTTAGAGTATGATAGTAAAAGAGATTACATTTTCAAGTTTCACCTAACATATCTTTAGTAAAATAAAAGGAAAAAGATCTTAAACATTTTTAGTTAAAATATTAGAGTGTGAGTTTGGTAGAATAAAAGAAAAAAGGTTTAAAATTTCCTTTAGTGGATATATTGTGGACTAAGTTTGATAAATTTGTTTCTCTAGCATAACTTTAGTAAAATCAAAGGAAAATAGTTTAAACCTTTTTAGTTAAAACATTAGAGTGTGAGTTTCGGAGAATAAAAGAAAAAATGTTTTAAATTTCCTTTAGGGGATATATTGGGGACTATTACTATCACTAAACTCACATGCATTTATCTACTAAACTATAAAATTTTATTGGTTACACAATTTTTTTTATAATTAAAAATATATTTTTTCATCAAGAAAATATAAAATGAATATTTAAAACTATAGAAATATAGAATTTTTGTTTAGAAAAAAACTTATTTAGACAAAATTTTATTTAGAAAAAATTAAAAAAAAATATTTTTAAAATATAAAAAAATCAGATTTTTCAATTGAAATTAATAAAATATATAAAATAGAAAATTATTAAAATTCATTAAACATATTTTTTAGAAAACAAATACGAAAAAAGAAGTTGCATATTTTTTATGCAATTGTTTTTTTTTTAATAGTAAGATGTTTTAGCTCAAAATTTGAATATGTTGCATATTCATTTTTTAAATAACTTGAATACCAAAAAACATTTCAAAATTCAGTTCAAAATTTGGTTCCTTAATAATTAAATTATTCGATAGGTTTCGGGTGCATAATCATCATCACATTGAAGATAAGACCACAATAAAAAGTTTAAAGAAAAGTGTTTTAAATTTTTTTAGTGAAAATATTCGAAGATACTTTTGATATAATAAAAGAAAAAGAGTTTTAAATATCTTTTAGTGAAAATGTTCGAGAGTGGGTTTGGTAGAATAATAAAAATTAATTATGTTTTCTGTTGATATATTAGAAAATGAGTTTGAAAGAATAAAAAAAATTAAAATATTTTTAGTGAAAATAATAGATTAGTGTGGTGAAATAAAGGTAAAAAACATACAATATATGAAATGTCATGTTTTGTATAAATAGAATAATAGAATGAGTAAAAGTTGAAGACTTAAATACATTACGTCATTTTTGAAGAGTTTGAGAGTAAATTTGGTAAAAGAAAAGAAAAAAGTTTCAATATTTTTTAACGAGTTTTGTAGAATTAAGGAAAAAGAGTTTTAAATATTTTTAATAAAAATATTAGAAGGTGTGTTTGGTAGAATAAAATAAAAAGAGTTTTAAATTTCGTTTAGTGAATATATAAGAATTAACTTGGCAGAATAAAAAAGATTTTAAAAGACATGGTATTTGTAGAATGGTGAAAATTAATAGACAAAATGTGTTTTTTATATTTCATCCTTCTGTTTACGTTTTTTTTTCTTTTTCTGCGGTGCCTCCAAATTTGTAGTGAATTAAAGAAAAAAACAAAGATGTATTAGACGTAGTAATCGACTGAATTTTTCACTGTAATAACATTCATTTTCACTTTCAATAGTTTAGATAGAACCATGTGCATTTCATTAATAAGATAGCACACATAAGTGTTTGCATGTAGAATTTCACTTTTAGAAAATTGAATTATGGTCATATTTTATTTTTTTTCTTTAAAATGGTAAATGAAATATAATAATAAAATAAATGTAAAATCAATTGAAACATTTCTATTTGAATGTAATCAATATTATAATGAAAATATAAATAAATGTAATACTTATTTTAAAAATGTTGAAATATGTTCTTTTAAATATAAAAGGTATTACAACTGAAATATAAATAAATCGAACAATATTAAAAATAGTTAGAATACACTTTTTTTTGAAACCCCATTTTATTTCTCTCTTCTCTACCACTTCACACTCACTGAAAAACATCCCACAGACCCAATCCTCCTTCACTCTGCACTGGTCCCTTTCTTTATCTCAACCAGAGTTCAACATTCATGCTGACCCATCCTCCTTCTTGATTTTCAGCAAACAAATCAGAAGGGCCAGTTGATACCTCCCTCCTAGCTAAACCTCCATCCTCTCAAAGTAAGTAGAAATTCCTTCTCACTTCTCATCGATTTCGAATTTTGGAAGTTATTTTCGAGCCAGACAGAAATTAGGGCCCTATCCTTACTGTATGAACCTTCATTTCAGTCTCTTAGGTTGTAAATTGGAGTGCCTCACTGTGAGAAGCCATAATAGTGGATTGGTGATCAATTAAGGTAAGGGAAGCTAACCTATCATCCTAATTTTGCGAACAGATCATTGATATAGGTTAGAATTGCATGAATTGGATGTTGATTGATGAGTGTGAACAATTGTATGTGGTAGAATTCGTATTAGGCATGAATTGTGTGGCTTGCATGTTGTGACAGCTCAAAATTCTGATGATCTCGCCTAGGCGAGTAGTTTCCGCCTGAGCAAAAATGCTAGAAAACCACCCATGATGCTGCGCGAGGTCTCGCCTAGGCGAGCTGATGTCGCCTGAGCAAGAGTCAAATCTCGTCTAGGCGAAACAGCCTAGCCTGAGCGAGAGTTCGCTCAGATTTTGGGGTTGCTCCCTGTTTGGAGTCTCGCCCAGGCGAGAGCGACTCGCCTAAGCGAGATTACTCTCTAGCCCAGGCGAGATCCTCTAGCTTGGGCGAGTTTCACTGCAGAGTTGGATGTTTCTTATGTTTTTGATGGAATGAAGCTGTGCTAGTGAATCGATATTGACAATTGACTATTATGCATGTGAACTTTATGATTAATAGTCTATTTGATTATAATTTGTGGAAATTTAGTTAATTGAGAATGTGTGGAATTGGAATTTCAAGGGAAATTCTAAGGAAGATGGTTTTAGTAAATGTAAGGGCATGAGGACTCATATTGGTGGCATCCTGACGCTCCTAGTAACCATTAAGACCCAAGTAGAGTATGATGGATTATGTCGGGAGGAGTAGCAGGAGGTCCTGGTCTATGAATCTGATCCGTCATAGAGGTGATGGGATTTACCTTGAGAGTGGTTGGGTGAATACCCCTTGTGCCTAAAACTCTGCAGAGTTTGGGAACCATCTCAAGTGCAAGCCACCCAGAGCTCCAATGTCACTTACATAATTCGGATATTGAGTCTAGAATGGTGTGTGGTGTTATGGTTGAGATTGATTGGATGATCTTGATTCTTTGTGTGATAAACTCTGTTTTCTGCCTAAGTATAACGATTGCATGATTTGCTCTTGATTCAAGTTAGCTTACCCTTCTTGCATGTTGTGTGTTTCTTGTGTCTTCTATTTATGCAATGATCGTCCTTATCGAATGGCGTGAGCAGATATAGGTGCAGGTGAGGATACACCCCTCAGGGACAGGAGATGAGTATATTAGACGTTCCTTTAGTAGTTGTAACTTTTTGTTAGGCTTAATTGGCCGAGTGTTTTGTAATCCATTTTGTAATGTATGGGCTGTATGTATTGATTCAGGGTATGTATGGTTATTTTGAGGATGACTGTATTATACATTTTACTCGTCTATGTCATCATCTGCTTCTGAATTATTGAAATTTAAATGTTTTGTTTAATAGTATAAAAACTATGAAAACGGGATGTTACATTTTTAGTATAGTAAATATTAAAAGTAATTTGCTTTATATGAAATAATCATTTAAATAATTATATCTATAATAAATAATTCTTTTAAATATAAAGAAAAAAATATTAAAAATAAAATGTTGATAATTTATTAGATATAATTATTTTAAAAAAATAATTTTAATTATAATTTTTTTCATAAAAGTTAAAGACGATTAAGAATGAATAAAACGAGAAAAATAATACAGACAAGATATATAAAAATTGACATAGAATAGTTATATATAATATAAAAACAAAGTTAGTATGATATTTAGGAAAGAAGTTTAAGAATATCTAAAGTTTTACTTTTTAGTAAAAAAAATTTAAATATTTGGTTAAAAGTAGTTGAATTTCTATTGATTTAATAGAAAAAGTACACCAAATTGAAAAAAATTAATATAATTGAAATAAAATAAATAAATATTTAGATGTATATTTATTTGAGAAAATATAATAAACATATTAGTTATGATGAGTTGTGCATTTATCAACATACATGACCTATGTGTGATCTCTGTACAAAACTATTTCACTACCTATTACAAGTTACACAATCTCATTTAAAGTCATTTAAGATCAACACACATTCTGATAATGTTGACAAGTTAAGATGACTGATACCATGAATGCATATTGGATGACCTGAAGCCATCACCCAATGCACGTCAAACTGGCGTTCCATCCACGGTCACTTTATGATTAACGTATCTTCCTAATAATATTAATAAGTGATACCTATGTGGCAGCATGCATGAATTTTCAAATGACAAGTGCAAAAATGTTTCAATTATCCAATGAATGTTAAATTTGTCTGCTGATAGACCTAGAAAAAGAATTGAGATTACTAAAATAAATCACTAAGGTCAGGTTCTTAATTATTAATATAGCAAATAAGGTTTCCTTATGATAAAAATGTGTCATAGTTTACTTGGTTAGGGTTTGATAGTAAATGAGGATACAAATTCAAGTCTCACCTAGCATAAGTTTAGTAAAATAAAAGGAAAAGAGTTCCAAAACTTTTTAGATGAAAATATTAGAGTTTGGTTTTGGTAAAATAAAAGAAAAAAAAGTTTTCAATTTCCTCTAATGGAAATATTGGGACTGAATTTGGTGAATAGGTTTATGTAATATATTCTTTCACAATTTTATTACTACGCTAGATCCACATACATTTATCTACACTACTAAACCATTTTATTGTTGACACAACTTTTTTTATATTTAAAATTTTTTTCATAAAAAATAAAATAAAAATTTAAAACCATAGAAATTTTGTTTAGAAATAACTTTTAATCAAAATGTTTTTTATAAATATGAATTTAAAATATAAAAAAATATAAAACTTTTTAATTGAAATTTATAAAATTTATAAAATAGAAAATATATTAAAATGTATTAAAAAATTTATTTTGAACACAAATATAAAAAAGAAGTTGCATATTTTCTATGATTTTTTTTAATTATAAGATGTTTGAGTGATATAAAATGTTGATAATTAATTTCATATAATTATTAAAAATATAGTTTTAGTTATGATTTTCTTAGAAAAACTTAAAGACGACTAATAATAAATAAAACGACAAAAATATATCTTAAAATTATATAGACAAGAGAAATAAAAATTGGCACAAAATAATTATATAATATAAAAAATAATTACTGATGTAATTAATAATATTTAATGTATTTAATAATATTTAAGAAAGAAGCTTTATCAAAAGAATATATAAAATTTTACTTACTACAAAATTATTTTAATATTTCAAAGTTGTTAGAATTTTATTAATTTTATACATATAGTACACTAAATCGAAAGAAAACAAATATTTATTCAGATGTATATTTATTTGAGAAAATATCATAAAAATAATAATTATGTTCAGTTGTGCATTTACGAACATACATTATCTATTTGTAATTTTTGTACATAGTTATCTTACTTCTTATTACATGTTAGAAAGTCTCATTTAAAGTCATTTATGATCAATACACATTCCTATAGTATTCAGGAGTTAAGATAATTGATACCATGAATGCATCATTAGGTGATGAAGTCATCATCCAATGCATGTGAAACTCGCATTTTATCCAATGTCTGTCACTTTATGATTAGCATATCCTCCTAATAATATTAATAACTCATACCTATGTGGCAACATCAATGCATTCCTAGATGACACGTCCAACAATATCTCAATCATCCAATGAATGTCAAATTTGTCTCTTGATAGACCGAGAAAAAGAACTGAGATTAGTAAAATAAATTTGTAAGGTCAGGTTCTTATTAATATAACTAAAGTTTACTTATGATCAAATTGTGTCATAGTTTACTTGGTTAGAGTTTGATAATAAAGAAGTGTACAAATTCAAGTCTCACCTAGCGTAAATTTAGTAAAATAAAAGGAAAAGAGTTTCAAAACCTTTTTATTAGAGTTTGGGTTTGGAATAATAAAAGAAAAAAATTTAAATTTTTTTTCTAATGAAAATATTGGGGACTGAGTTTTTTAAATTTGTTTTTGTAGTAGATTATTTCACAATTTTATTATCATTACTAGACCTAGATGCATTTAACTACTCAACTAAATGACACAATTTCTTTTTACATTTAAAAATATATTTTTTTTCATAAAAAAATATAATGAATACTCAAAACTATAGAAATATAGAATTTTTTGTTTAAAAATAAATTTTAATCAGAAAAAAAATGACAAATATAAATTAAAAATATAAAAAAATGAAACTTTTTAATTGAATTTTGTAAAAATTATAAAATAGAAAATGTATTAAAAAATTTATTTAGAAAACAAATATAAAAAAAGTTACATATTTTCAGTGCAATTTTTTTTTAAATTGTAAGATGTTTGAGTAATATAAAATGTTGATAATTAATTTCATATAATTATTAAAAAGATAATTTTAATTATAATTTTTTTAATGAAAGTTAAAGACAATTTATAATGAATAAAACGACAAAAATATATCTTAAAATTGTACTGACATGAGAAATAAAAATTGGCATAGTTATATAATATAAAAAATATTAATGATATAATTAATAATATTTAGGAAAGAAACTTTATCAAAAAGAATATATAAAATTTTACTTACTAAAAATTTATTTTAATATTTGGTTAAAAATTGTTGAGGAGAAGAATTTAAACCGGTTTAAGTGTTCTCGAAAGTCCTTAAAAATGGATTAAATTAAATAAAAGAAACTAGTTTTATTTTTTTTTTTCGGTAGAAACTTAGAGAGCATATTTGGCACCATAAAAAGAAACCTGTTTTAATTTTTTTTTGTGAAAATATTAGAATATGTGTTGTTGATTAAGTGTATCTGTAATGATTTTTATGATGTCCATAATAGCATGACAATGATTGACATGATATATGTATGTGATATAATCTGAGAATGTTAATATGTTAAGCTTATCCTGACAGCAGTTGATAAGATAAAAACAGATTATGCACCTTCTGTTAAGAGAGTTGTTCAACCCAGAGAAAGAAAGAAAGTGTCAGGTTTTACAGAGGGGGTTTCACTGGGGAGATACAACACCAATGAGACCTAAGCCAAACCATATAAGGCACTGACACCACTCTCAACCCAAAACCTTAAGGCAATGGGTTTATGGGTCTTTATTCTTATATAGTGCTCTATTTTCTCAATTCTGGTCAATGTGGGACTTAGACTCACACTTGGATTCCTAACAATCTCCCCCTCAAGGGTGAGTCCCTTCAACCACATTGGTACATTCCCCCTCCAGCGGAAGCATTCCCAACCACGAGTACTTATTTTCTGCCCTTTTCTTACCGTCGTTCTTCTTAACGGGACACGCTTTACCTGACCAACACTGTCAGGAAGACTTTCGATACTAGGACCATACTGCACTCGTCTGAGCCGATATTAACCACTTGTCAGGTTTTACAAAGGGGGTTTCACTGGGGAGATACAACACCAATGAGACCTAAGCCAAACCATATAAGGCACTGACACTACTCTCAACCCAAAACCTTAAGGCAATGGGTTTATGGGTCTTTATTCTTATATAGTGCTCTATTTTCTCAATTCTGGTCAATGTGAGACTTAGACTTACACTTGGATTCCTAACAAAAAGAAAGGTGTGGAACAAGTTCTTGGAGCAATCCTGGAAGGTCCTCTTGAGAATTTCATCAAGACACATCAAAGTTGGCTTGACAAGATGAAGAAAATTCAGATTTGGAAAAGGTGTACTCAATCCAATTTTTAGGTTGTGTTCTTGTGTTCTAATACAGTTTGAAACTCTCTATTTTGTTGTTTTCTATTTAAAGCAAGTGTGTGTGATAGCCTTATTGCTTTGTTTGTTTAAGCAAGTTTGTGATAGCCTTGTTGCTTTGTTTGTTTAAGCAAGTGTGTGGTAGCCTTGCTTGTGTGATCTTTTTTTGTCTTAAAGTTTAGATTTACCAAGTGTATATGTAAATCTTATAATTATTGAGATATAGTGAAAATCTCTAGTTGTGGTTTGCTAGGGGAAACTGAATGTAGATTCTAAGGAATCGAACCAGTATCTCTTGTGTGTCATATCTCTTCTTCTTTATATTTTTGACATGGTATAAATGCTCTAAACATTAAGCATCCAATCACACTATTTCAATTGATTCAACAAGCAAAGATTTTATCAAAACAGTTTCGAAATTGCTAAAACTGGGTAAAAATTGTTAAAACCAATTCACCCCTCCCTTTTAGTTGTGAAATATTGGTGCATCAAAACTAACAAGCATTTGATATAATAAAAGAAAAATAGTTGTAAATTTCTTTGACTAAAAACTTTGGAAAGTGGGTTTGGTAGAATAAAAGAAAAAAAAGTTTTAAATACTTTTTAGTAGAAATATTAGAGAATTAGTATGGAGAAATAAAGGAAAGAATAGAAAATACAACTTTTGGTGGATGTGACACAAAAAAAAATCTATTTATTTATTATTATTATTTTTTATAATATACTTATAAAATTTAGAGACAAAATTATACAATGATATCTAACTACTTAAAATATTCATATATATATATATATATATATATATATATATATATATATATATATATATATATATAATATTGTATGCATCTTATATCCACACCGTTTAGTACATCTTATATTTCCTACACTAGAAGAGGAAGAAGTGTTATTTATTTACAATTTCTCTGTCATATACTAGTTTTCAAATAGGTGGAGGGAAAAGGTTATGGATATGGTTCACTTGGACTATTGGGGATAAATAGAAGGTAACTCTGATTTGTCCTTCGATGACAATCGGTGCGTTTGGAGCAAAGAGAAAAGTAATAGTAGAGTTTCATGTTCCCTGAAATGTTACGAATTATTCATTGCATTGGTTTGCCATGCATTCCCTGGGAAAACAACCATAATGTCGGTGAAGAAGGAATCAGGCATGTTGGGAGCAACCATCTATGATAAGGTTATAAAATTTTATTTTTCACACACAATCATAAAATAGGGAAGTGAAACAAATATCACATAAAAAGAATATAGCATATCATAATAAGATATAATGAAATGAAAATTCTCTCAAATCCATAAAACTGGATTTTATTATACTTTATAAAGATATTGATTAATTTTGTAGTGACTATTCAGGATAAATGAGCTCATGACCAACAAAGTAACTCAAGAACATCTCATCTTGAGTAATACTAACTCATTTAAATCCCCAAGGTCATACCTCCAACTACAATAATCAAATCTTTATTTATCATAAATTTTATTTCAATATTAAATTATATAATTATATAAATAAATAAATAAATAGGATTAATGCATAATTAAAATAAATATAAATAAATAAAAAGGACCAATTCGTAACTGGAGATAAATATAAATAAGCAAATGAAAATAAATATAAATTGAATAAATAGGACCCGTGCATAACTGGAGATGAATATAAATAAATAAATAGGAACGAAAACTAAATATAAATTAGAATGAGGTTAGAGACACCTCACTTAAGGTAAATGTAGAGATAAAAATAATTTATGAACAAATAAAAAAATCAAAGTAAAAGGATAAAATGATAGATGTCTCCTCCCCTTACCTTAGTTATTATGGAAATTATACTAAGGTTGTACTAAGACTTTAATGATATATCAAATGTGTCCTCTTTCTTACTTCTCACACTCGCATGACTCTTCTGTTGTTTCTTTTTTTCGTTCTCAATGTCTCTCTTCTTTTCCTCGTTTCATTTATCACATCTTATTTATACTATCATATGTAATCATTGCTTTAGTTTAAATTGAACTCAATTTCTTTTGGTTTTGCTATTTCAGCTTGAAAGGAATTACTCGTTCATAGATATTTTTTCATGTTACAGTGAAATGATAGAATATCATTTAATGTTACTTTATCCTTTCATTTCCTTTTTTTATTATTATATAATAATAGTTTCTCTGATGTTTTATATTTGTTACTTTTTTTTATCCTTTTGCTTTAATGTACAATAGAAAATATGTGAGAACCCTCCCTCTCTGCCACCCACTTCACAGAAAACAACACATTCTCCTCTTGCACTCTTTTCCTTCTCTATTTCTTTCTTTACCTTCTCTCTACCAGAAAACATTTTAATTCACATCCAAAAGTCTGAAATCCTTCTCACTGTTACAAAATTCAGACCTGAGGCTAGATCAGGACCACTTCCACAAGCTGAGCTTTCCCTCCCTACGCATAAGTCAATTTCAATTCCTCCCTTGTCTTCCAATTTTCGAATTTTGGGTATTTCCATCTTTCTGGGTTGAGGTAGGGCATGTTCTTACACTTGGCAATTGTAATTCAGTGCCTTAGGTTGTGAGATTGAGGTGTCCCCTTTGTTGAAAGAGTTCTTGCTTGTGAAAATTTCAAAGGTAAGGGGAGCTAGCTATTTTACTCAAATTTGTATAACAATTTGTTTTGATGAGTCTGAATTGCATGTTTAAGTGTTGAAATGATGTTTGGATTGCATGAATTTGGTATGTGTTGTTTGTGTGAAGAATCTGGACTCTTGCATGTGGGAACAGGTTCGTAATCTGGTATTTTCGCATGGGCGAGTGGCTCTTGCCTGAGCGAAAACACCAGAAAACCCACCCCTGTTCCTGCGCGAAGTCTCGCCTAGCCGAGCTGAGGTCGCTTAAGCGAGAGCCACCCTCGTCTAAGCGAACTAGCTTAGCCTGAGCGAGAGTTCACCCAGGTTTTTAATTTTTGCCACTGTTAGAGCCTTGCCTAGGCGAGATTGACTCGCCTAAGCGAGATGACCTCTCTCCTAGGCTAGGTTGTCTAGCTTGAGTGAGGGCCACTGTAGTGGATTGCTTGAAGTCCTGTTTTAAGGAGTGAAGTTATATGTAAAATTGTAATTTGTGCGCTTAATCTCTTGTATGTTTCAAATGTCATTATAAATGTAGTGAGTGATGAAAATTGGATGAATATGAATTATGAGGAGTTGTGGTTGAAATAGAATTTCAAGGGAAATTCATGTAAGCTTGTTAGTGTGTGTAAGGACATGAGGAATCCATATTGGTTGGTATCCTGAAACTCCAATAATCATTCACGCTCAAGTAGAGCAGAATGAATTATGTCGTGAGGAGTAGCAGGAGATCCTAGTCTTTGGACTTGATCAAGTCTTAGACGGGAAGGGGACTTACCCTGAGAGTGGTTAGGTGATAACCCCTTGTGCCCAAACTCTGCAGAGTTTGGGAACCTTCACAGGTGCAAGCCACCAAGAGCTCCAATGTCGCTTACACAATTCGGATATCGAGTCTAAAATTATATATGTAATTGAGATATGTTTTGTGAATGATAAATTATGATATGAATTGTATGATTCTCTTAATTTCAGTTAGCTCACCCTTCTTGTTTATGTCTGTTTTTCCTTGTGCTCTCTCTTTGCAATGATCACCTCCTGTTGGTGTGAGCAGAGCCGAATCCATATGAAGATGCCTCTCTCCTTAACAGGAGTTGATCGGTTGCATAGATGTGTTATTTCCTACTATTTGCTTTGCTTGATCATAATATAATGTTTTATTTAGTAGTGTGAAAACTATTAAATGGGATGTTACAAAATACCTTTGTTTTAAGTTCATGTACGGTAATGAGTATTTAAAAGTGATTTTAATATTAATTCAATTTTATAAAATCTTATATCTCTTTTAATTTGAAAATTAGTCGTATCGAATATGAAAATATATATTTTATATATAAGTGATTTTAAAAAAATCTAATTAATCTTATTAGGATATATTTTAAATTGTTCCTATAGAGAACAAATAAGATAAGTTAGGCACAAGTAACACTTTACCCATAGTCGTCTGCCATCTCCTCAGTAGTCCTCTTCCCAATTGACATATGTCTGCTTGGACCCAGGAGGGGTTACCTGCAGAAGGGACTCCGAAGCTCAAGTCATCGAAATCTCTTAGAAAGTCAAATCAGATGATTAGGGAAGTAATGAATGCGTACCTTTAATTCGTGGGGTCCAAGTATATTTATAGATTATTAATTGTGTTTGACCATTCCACGAGTTGGGCCCTGGTTTGGGCCATAGGTGGGTTTGGGCACTAGCCTAGGCCCTTAGTCCTGATTATTGTGGGCTTACTGGTTTTTAGGTGTTTTGATTTCGCCAAGTCTCTTAGAGTGATCGGTGTAGACCGATTACCTCTTTAGTGGCTTATGTTGTAACGTTTTAGCCAGAAATTACTTATTTAAAATAAAAGTTTTGAGAATATATTAATAACCTCATTTAAATAACAACTTCTTTCCCAAAATGCGAGAAAATTTTAAAACATTTATTTCAATGCGGTAAACTGAACTAAAACCATGGTGTTCAACTATAACAAACATAAAGTGTTTATAAATCCAATACAAAATATTTTCTAAACTTCTATATAAGAAAAAAACGAATAAACTCCCATAGCAGTTCCCCCACTCCATCGCTAACCATCCACACGCTCACCTACATCAACATCTGCTCCCATGTAACAAGTTACATGATCATCGTCAAACACACACACAAATAGGGTGAGCTCAGTTAAAAAAAATAACAACTAAAACAAGACATTAAGTAAAGCTACTCAAAACTACAACCCAAGTTAGATTTTCCCATTCCTCAATGCATCAACTTTCAACTAATAATTTAGGCACCTCTTGATTCTACACCCTTTGGTGAGTACACCAATCGATCTTTGCTGCACGAGTGTCTACTCGCCCCTCCGACTACAAGCCACCACCTGATAGTCCACACATGGGAATGAATTTGTCACGGTCTCACACCGCGACTCCAAGTGGAGTTCCCCAAAACGAACATAAGTCCGTAGTTGTCCCCAAACTACCAAACTCAATCAATTACACTGAAGAGGGCAATCATCCGGAACCCCGTCGTACGAGCCACAATCTCGCACACTCCACTGGACTTCCAAAACCACCAGGCTACAACCTCGAGTGGTCACATGTTACCCTAATACAAGTTTCACTCGTAACTGGGCCCCCAGCAAAGTATCGTATCAAGACCTCCATCCAAAGTTGTGTAGAATTCCATGCGTAACCCATCGTTGCGCCCAAAATCGCATCACACGCGTCGTCTGGCGCTGTCTATTAGTAGCTATCGCCTAGCGGTCCAATCCTCTCCCGCCAAGCGCTACAACAGTAACGCGAAACTACTGGTTTATGTATTCCAAAACGCAGGTTCTAAAGAACCAACATTCAAGACACACAATTTCATAATGCGAATATGTGTATTTAATCATAGTAACATCAACATTTACACTTTGTGAATACCCCTGGTGGTCCCCTCAATATAGGTTAGATTTCATAACCTTTATTATTATTATTATTATTATTATATATAACATGTATACTTTAATTTTTCTTTTTTTTTTTCTTTTTTTTTATACCAAACCAATATATATATATATATATATATATATATATATATAAAATAAAAGGACCTAACGTGAATGGAATTCACGTAACTTTGCTAAAATATAATGTAAGCAAATATTTTCCATTCAATAAGTGAAACCCGTGACAAACCAAAGCTTTTAAGATATAGAACAAAATTTGCACCAAGGCACACGATGTGGACCCTACCAACAAACTAAACTTAAGATATAAATAAAAGCTAAACCATTATATATAAAATTTGCACCAAGGCTTCGTATGTAAAACATGAATAGAAAAACTATTAAGATTTCCTTCCAATAAAAGCTAAACCACGTTACTAAAGCCTATATTATTAAATAATAGGAAGTCTGCACCTAAAATAGAGACCAATACCTATGTGATTTGCACCCCCAAACCCTTGAAAAGAAAAGACAGAGACCACTTCGCAAAACCACATTTGGTCACATTTTGTACCAGCCATTAACCCTCTGTGCAACGTGAACTACTGTACCAAAAAAATAGGGTTTGAACCCAAAAAGCTGCCCTGCATACACTGCACAAAAACTCCATTCCAACCAAAACTCCACACCATTTACATGTGAAACCACAGGTGCGGAAAAAGAAAAAGAATTAGAACCAAAAATGCGAATATACCCAAACGTATGGGGTCTGCACTGCAAGCATAAAGAGAAAAACATTGGCAGTATCCATGGCAGCAAAGTAATCAGTAAAAGAATAAACAACAACCACTAAAAGTCCAAACAAAATAAGAAACAGGTGTAAAAAGCCAAGAAAGAAAACAAAGTCAGCTCTCCTAACCTGTAATTCCCTAAAATTTAATCCACGGACACTCTTCTTTGTGCCAACTTTAATCTCTAGCCTTCTAATACCTTTCTAATTCAATTCTTTTAGGGTTCTAAACTTTCTTATAATAGCCACACGAATTTAACCTAGTCCTCCTTCTCTTTTTAGTCCTAAAATAATTTTAATAAAATAAAAACGAAAATAATTGAAATCATCTACTTAATTTTTGTCCTTAAAGTCTAATTAAGACTCATAACTCCCTTGTCTGTGTCCAAATTCGTAGAATCTCACATCCAACTCTTCACCTACTCAAATTCTTTCCTAAGAAGGCAAAAATTAAGTATTAAAATTTTGCTCTAGACAAGGTTCAAACACACAACCACTTGATTATCAAGTTAATGCATAATCAACTCAACCAATTCCTATTTCATGATAATTTCTATATATCTAGAAATGTATACTCTCTTATCACGCCCAACACATCATAAAATAATAAAATTAATTAATTTATACAATTGTCATATATAGGACTCAAACCCAAGTACTTTCAACCATTTGAGCTAGTACTTCTCCACATAATAAAGGTTAACATTAATTGCCATAAAGGCTTCCACTACCCGCATTTATTAAATAATTATTTATTTAATTATTTAAATTCCTCGGATCTTACTTATGCCGCCGTTGTTCGCATGTTGTCTTAGGCTGGCTATTCCTTTAGCGGCTTGGGTTATCGGTTTAGGCCGGTTAGGCTTAGGTTAGCTTGGGCCGGTTACCTGAATTATTTTTCGTATAGATGTGGTGATCGTTTATTATTATTATTTGGTTGAGTTGGCTAGGTGTGGTACACCAGTCCCCCAGCCTTTGTTGATATAAGTATGTCGGTGAAGGATGATATGTGCTGATGTGCTAGCGAGATCGGCTAGGTGTTTATCCTTAATAATTCTAACATTATATGAAAAACATAATTTTATCTAAATATAATTTCCTAACATAAATTATTTTTATTAAAATAAAATATATATTTTTTTTATATATATATATATATATATATATATATATATATTATAATTTAGTTTTATTTCTAATTGATACAAAAATAAGATTTTTAATGTCTTTATGACAATCTATCATTGAAAAATGAAATAATTCTACACATTATTTTGATATTTTAAAATATTGAATCCATTGGTTGTTATATCTAATTATTGCATAACTTTGACTTAGATTTTTATATTTTAGAAACCCAATTCTTGGTGTTTAATTGACAAAGAAAACTTTGGTTACATAAAAAAAATGGAAGATAAAGAAAATAATCTTCTCAATGACAAAAACATATATCAACATTTTAGTAACAAATTTAGCAATATGCGTATATCATAGACTTCTATTTATTGTGTATAGTTCTTGTTCATTACACTTACACTTACCAACACCGTCTAGTCGATCATTACTAATGAGAAATTGATGTTGGAGGAATTTATAAGTAGTTGAATAAGTCATTTTAAAAATAAGTTGAAGTGTTTTTTATTTTAATTTCATTTCAAAATTTCTTTTATTTTTTCTTTTTTTTTGGATGTTACAGTGGAAATTTGGAAACTTATGTTTTGTATAAATAGAGTAGGAAAATGAATTAACGAGGAGGATTCAAATGCTTTACATGTTTTTTAAAAGAGTGTGAGAGTAAGTTTGCTAAAATAAAATAAAAGAGTTCCAATTTTTTTTAGTTGAAACATTGGACGGTTAATTTTGTAGAACAAAGATAAAAGTGTTTTAAATTTTTTAATAAAAATATTAGAGGGTATTTTTGGTAAATTAAAATAAAGAGTTTTAAATTTCTGTATATAAGAATTAATCTGATAGAATAAAATAAAGTTTTAAAATACATGATTGTATTTGTTGAACGGTGAGAAGTAATAAGGGAGTAGGGGTGCGGCCCGTTTTGCCCGGAGGCATGTATGTGGCCTGTAAAAAATATCGGATTGGACTGGTCCGTCAAACAGAAATGGATTAATAATCATAACTCGTTCCATATAAGATGGACTAACGGGTCAGATTGGGTTGGCCCGTCCAGTTTTTTTTTTTCAATTTTTAAAAGTTTTTTAATTTGTTTTCAAATTTTTTAATTTGTTTTATTTTTTAAATTTGTTTATATATACATATAAATTATTATTAAAGTCATATTTAATCAAATAAAATATTTTTTTAACTTTTAATTGATTAGTTAATGTTTTTAATTAAATAAATTAAAATAATTATTAAATTTACATATTAAATTATTCAATTATAACTAATAATTCAAACTTAATTCGTAGATGTTAATGGTTTAAATTACAATACTATTATATATTTATACATTTAAAATATATAATATAAAAAATTAATCTTTTTAATTACTTTTATTTTATTTTATTTTTTTAAAATGGGCCAACGATTCAGGACAGGTTGGCCCGTCAAGTTGACAGGCTGGACGGGACGGGTTGACGAGTTGAAATCTTTAATACAACCGGTTCCTTTTAACACGGACTCATGGGCTAGTCCGTTGGACCCAGCCTATTTTGCCACTCCTATAAGAAAGATGTGTTCTTGATATTTCTACTTTTCAAGTATGCATTTCTTTTTTCTTCTTGGAGTGTCTCCAAATTTTTAGTGAATTAGAGTAAAAATAAATATGTATGAGATTATAGATAAATATATTTAATCTGAATTTTTTCACTGTAATAACACTCTTTTGCACTTTTAATTATTGAGATAGTATATTGTGTAACTCTAATTAATAAGATAACACATAACTGTTTACAGCTAAAATCTAATTTTTAGAAGACTGAATTTTACTCATATTTGATTTTTGTTTTATTTAAATGGTAAATGAAATAAATACGACATTAATTAAAAAATTTGTATTTAAATGTAAAAAAATTTATAATTAAATATAAATAAATTTAATAATTATTTTAAATTGTTGAAATATGTTTATTTAAATATAAGAAATTTTGCATTTAAAAACAAATCATTTAAATAATAGTTTTAAAATAATAAGAATATATTTTATAAGTATAATAAATATTAAAAGTAATATATATAATAATTATTTAAATAATTATGTTTATGATAAATAATTTTCTTAATATAAAAAATCCTGTTAAAAATAAAATGTTGATAATTAATTTGATAGACTTATTAAAAAAATATTTTTAATTATAAATTTATTGATACAAATTTAAAGATGATTAATGATGAATAAAGCAAAAAAATAAAAATAAAATTATAGAGTCATTTATGATCACCAGGTCTCCTCATAATGTTGACAAGTCAAGATGGCTGAAAGCTTTGATGTATCATTGGGTGACGTGAAGTCATCACTTAATACATGTTAAACTCGCATTCCATCCAATGTCACTTTATAATTATCATGTCTTCCTAATAATACTGGTAACTGAGAAACCTACACGGCAGCAATCATGCATTCTTAAGTAACACATACAAAAATGTCTCAATCATCCAATGAATGTTAAACTTGTCTTCTAAAAGAAAAAAAAATTAAGATTAGTAAAATATATCAGTAGGGTCAGGTTCTTATTAATATTATTAAAGTTTACTTATGATCAAACAGTGTTATAGTCAACTTGGTTAGAATATGATAGTAAAGGAGGCTACATTTTCAAGTCTCATCTAGCATATCTTTAGTAAAATAAAAGAAAAATAGTCTTAAACCTTTTTTAGTTAGAAGATTAGAGTGAGTTTAGTAGAATAAAAGAAAAAAAAAGGTTTTAAATTTCCTTTAGTAGACAAATCTTAAGTAAAATATAAGGAAAAAAGTTTTAAACCTTTTTAATTCAAATATTAAAGTGTGAGTTTGATAGAATAAATAAAAAAAGTTTTTAAATTTCCTTTAGAGGATATATTGGGGACTGAATTTGGTGAATTAGTTTTTATAGTAGATTTTTTTACTATTTTATTACCACCAGACTCACGTGCATTTATCTATTAAACTAAACAATTTTATTGGTTACACAATTTTTTTTATATTTAGAAATATATGTTTTTCATCAAAAAATATAAAATGAATATTTAAAAGTATAGAAAAATAGAATTTTTGTTTAGAAAAAAATTTTAATTAGAAAAAATTTAAAAAATTATTATTAAAATATAAAAAAAATTCCAAATTTCCAATTGAAATTAATAACATTTATAAAATAGAAAAGTATTTAAATTTATTAAAAGTATTTTTTAGAAAACAAATATGAAAAAAGAAGTTGCATATTTTTTATGCAATTTTTTTTTAATTGTAAGATGTTTAGCTCAAAATTTGAATAAGCTGCATATTCATTTTTTTAGATAACTTGAATACCAAAAAACATTTCAAAATTCACCTCAAAATTTGGTTCCATAATAATTAAATTATTCGATAGGTTTTCGGGTGCATAATCATCATCACATTGAAGATAAGACCACAAAAAAAAACTTTAAAGAAAAGTGTTTTAAATTTTTTTAATGAAAATATTCGAAGATGCATTTGATATAATAAAGAAAAAAAGTTTTAAATATGTTTTAGTGAAAATGTTGGAGAGTGGGTTGGGTTTGGTAGAATAAAAAAAAATAATTTTGTTTTCTATTGATATATCAGAAAATGAGTTTAGTAGAATAAAAGAAAAAGAATTTTAAATATTTTTAGTGAAAATAGGTGAAATTAAGGAAAAAAAATAAAAAATACAACTATGTGAAATGTCATATTTAGTATAAATAGAGTAATAGAATGAGTTAAAGATGAAGATTTAAATACATTTACGCTATTTTTTGAAGAGTTTGAGAGTAAATTTGGTAAAATAAAAAAAAAAGTTTCAATTTTTTTTAATGATTTTTGTAGAATTAAGGAAAAAGAGTTTTAAATATTTTTTAATAAAAATATTAGATGGTGCGTTTGGTAGAATGAAACAAAAAGAGTTTTAAATTTCGTTTAGTGAATATATAATAATTAATTTGGTAGAATAAAAAATATTTTAAAAGACATGATTGTATTTGTAGAATGGTGAAAATTAATAGATAAGATGTACTTTTGATATTTCTTCCTTCTGATTATATTTTTTTTTCCTGCGGTGTCTCCAGAGTTGTAGTGAATTAAAAAAAACAAAAAACAAAAAAGTATTAGACATAGTAATCAGCTAAATTTTTCATTGTAACAACACTCAATTTCACTTTTAATAATTTAGACATAACAGTGTGCACTTTCATCAATAAGATAACACACATAACTGTTTGCATGTAGAATTTCATTTTTAGAAAACTGAGTTTTGCTCATATTTGATTTTTTTTCTCTTTAAAATGGTTAATGAAATAAATGTAAAATCAATCGAAACATTTCAATAAGATAACACACATAACTATTTACATGTACAATTTCAATTTTAGAAAACTGAGTTTTGGTCATATTTGATTTTTTCTTTAAAATGGTTAATGAAATAAATGTAAAATCAATCGAAACATTTCTATTTGAATGTAATCAATATTATAATGCAATATAAAAAATATAATAATTATTTTAAAATTGTTGAAATATGTTTATTTAAATATAAAAAGTATTGCAATTGAAATATAAATAAATCAAATAATATTTTAAAAATAGTTAAGTATAGTAAATATTAAAAGTAAGGTTCTATGAAATAATCATTTAAATAATTATATCTATAATAAATAATTATTTTAATACGAAGAATAAAATATTAAAAGTAAAATGTTGATAATTAATTTGATATAATTATTAAAAAAATAATTTTAATTATATTTTTTTTCATAAAAGTTGAAGATGATAAATAATGAATAAAACGAGAAAAATATATCATAAAATTATACAGACAAGATAAACAAAATTTTCTATAGAATAGTTATATATAATATAAAAAAATGTTACTAATGTACTTAATAATAGTTAGGAAAGAAGATTAAGAATATCTAAAGTTTTACTTATTAAAAAAATAATTTAATATTTGATTAAAAGTAGTTGAATTTCTATTAATTTAATAGATATAGTACACCAAATTGAAAAAACAAATTGAAATAAAATAAATAAATATTAGTTGTATATTTATTTGAGAAAATATAATAAAAATATTAGTTATGCTGAGTTGTGCACTTACCAACATACATGATTTATGTGTGACTTCTGTACATAGCTATCTCATTCTTTATTACAAGTTGAGGACCTCATTTAAAGTCATTTATGATCAACAAGCATTCTAGTAATGTTGACAAGTTAATATAACTAATACCATGAATACACATTGGGTGCCTGAACTCATCACCCAATGCATGTCAATCTCACATTCCATCCAAGATCACTTTATGATTAACATGTCCTCTTAATAATATTAATAAGTGATACCTGTGTGTGGCAACATGCATTTCTAAATGACATGTCCAAAAATGTCTCAATCATCCAATGAATGTCAAATTTGTCTCTTGATAGACCGACCTAGAAAAAGAATTGAGATTAGTAAAATAAATCGGTAGAGTCAAATTCTTATTAATATAATTAAAATTTACTTATGATTAAATATAGTCATAGTTTACTTAGTTAGAGTTGATAGTAAAGTAAAGTACAAATTCAAGTCTCACCTAGCATAAGTTTAGTAACATAAAAGGAAAAGAGTTTCAAAACTTTTTAGATGAAAATATTAGAGTTTGGGTTTGGTAAAACAAAAGAAAAAAAGGTTTTCGATTTCCTCTAATAGAAATATTGTGGATTGAGTTTGGTGAAGAAGTTTCTGTCGTAGATTCTTTCACAATTTTATTACCACTACTAGATCCACATGTATTTATCCACTCAACAAAATCATTTTATTGTTGACATGACTTTTTTTATATTTATAAATTTTTTCATAAAAAAATAAAATGAATATTTAAAACTATAGAAATATAGAAATTTTGTTTAGAAATAACTTTTAATCACCAAAAATTAAAAAAAAAATAAGAATTTAAAATATAAAAAAATATGATTATTTTATTGAAATTTATAAAATAGAAAATATTTTAAAATGTATTAAAAAATTTATTTAGAAAACAAATATAAAAAAGAAGTTGCATATTTTCTATGCAGTGTTTTATGTTTGAGTAATATAAAATATTGATAATTAATTTGATATAATTATTAAAAAGATAATTTTAATTATAATTTTTTTAATAAAACTTAAATACGACCGATAATGAATAAAACGATAAAAATATATCTTAAAATTATACAAACAAGAGAAATAAAAATTGGCACAAAATAGTTATATAATATAAAAGAAAATTACTAGTGTAATTAAAAATATTAAGGAAAGAAGCTTTATCGAAGAATATATAAATTTTTACTTACTAAAAAATTATTTTAATATTTGGTTACAAGTAATTGAATTTTTATTAATTTAATAGATACATATACCAAATTGAAAGAAAATAAATATAATTGAAATAAAATAAATAATTATTCAGTTGTATATTTATTTGAGAAAATATCATAACGATAATAATTATGTTATGTTCAGGTGTGCATTTACCTACATACATGACATATTTGTGACTTTTATAGATAGTTATTTCACTCATTAATACACGTCAGACAGTCTCATTTAAAGTCATTTATGATCAACATGCATTTACCTTATATTGACGAGTTAAGATGACTAGTACCATGAATCCATCACTGGGTGACCTGAAGTAATTACCTAATGCATGTCAATCTCGCATTCCATCCAATGTCACTTTATGCTTAACATAATCCTCCTAATAATATTGATAAGTGATACCTATGTGCATACATCATTCTTAAGTGACACGTACAAAGATGTTTTAATCATCCAATGAATATCAATCTTGTCTTCTGAAAGACCCAAAAAAAGATTTGAGATTAGTAGAATAAATCAATAGAGTGAGATTCTTATTAATATAATTTAAGTTTACTTAAGATAAAATAATGACATAGTTTACTTGATTAAAGTTTGATAGTAAATGATGGTACAAATTCAAGTGTCACTTAATATATATTTAGTACAATAAAAGGAAAAGAGTTTCAGAACCTTTTTATTAAGTTTGGGTTTGGAAGAATAAAAGAAAAAAAGTTTTAAATTACTTCTAATGGAAATATTGGGGACTAAGTTTGGTGAGTTTGTTTTTGTAGTAGATTATTTCACAATTTTATATCCACCACTAGACCCACTACTCAATTAAACTATTTTATTTTAACATAATTTTTTTATATTTAAAAATAATTTTTTTTTCATAAAAAAATATAACGAATACTCAAAACTATAGAATATAGAAATTTTATTTAGAAATAAATTTTAATAAAAAAATAAAATATAAAAATTAGGACACTTATAATTAATATTTATAAAAATTATAAAATAGAAAATGTATTAAAAAATTTATTTAGAAAACAAATATAAAAAAGAGTTACATATTTTCTCTACAATTTGTTTTTAAATTGTAAGATTTTTGAATAATATAAAATGTTGACAATTAGTTTGATATAATTATTAAAAATATAATTTTAATTATAATTTTTTTAATAAAAGTTAAAGACGAATGAATAAAACGAGAAAAATCTTAAAATTGTACCGACATGGGAAATAAAAATGGGCATAAAATAGTTATATAATATAAAAAATATTACTGATGTAATTAATAATATTTACGAAAGAAACTGAAAGAATATATAAAATTTTACTTACTAAAAAAGTATTTTAATATTTGGTTAAAAGTAGTCGAGGAGGAGAATTTAAATAGATTTAAGCTTTTTTTTTTGAAAGTCCTTAAAAATGGGTTGAATAAAATAAAGGAAACTAGTTTTAATTTTTTTTCAGTAGAAACTTAGAGAACATATTTGGTACCACTAAAAAGAAAGTTGTTTTAAATTTTTCTAGTCGAAACATTAGAATATGCATTTGATATAATAATAAAAAAAAGTTTTAAACTTCTCTTAGCGAAAACTTTGGAAAGTGGGTTTGCTAGAATAAAAAATATTAATTTTGATTTTTAATAAAAGAAAAAAAGTTTTAAATATTTTTAGTAAGTGGGTTTGCTAGAATAAAAAATATTAATTTTGATTTTTAATAAAAGAAAAAAAGTTTTAAATATTTTTAGTGAAAATATTAGAGAATTAGTGTGGTGAAATAAAGAAAAAAAATAGAAAATACAACTTTTAGTGGAGATGTGGAAACTTATGTTTTATATAAATAGAGTAAGAAAACGAGTTAAGGATGAAGATTTAAATGCATTTCGTATTTTTTAAAAGAGTATGAGAGTAAGTATAGTAAAATAAAAGAAAAGAATTTCAATTTTTTTTAGTTGAAACATTATACAGTGAATTTTGTAGAAAAAAGTAAAAGAGTTTTAAATTTTTTAATGAAAATATTAGAGGGTGTTTTTTGTAGAATAAAATAAAAAGTTTTAAATTTCTTTTTATATAAGAATTAATTTGGTAGAATAAAAAAAGGTTTCAAAAGACATGATTGTATTTGTTTGAACGGTTAAAATTAATAGGATGTGTTCTTGATATTTCTACTTTTCAAGTATGTCTTTTTTTTTTCTTGCAGTGTCTCCAAATTTTGAGTGAATTAGAGTAAAAATAAATATTTTAAGACAATTCTAGATAAGTATATTTAATATGAATTTTTTCACTGTAGTAACACTCTTTTACACGTTTAATTATCGAGATAGTATAGCGTGCACTCTAATACGATAACACATAACTGTTTACGGCTAAAATATAATCTTCAGAAAACTGAATTTTACTCATATTTGATTCTTGTTTTATTTAAAATGGTAAATGAAATAAATGCCACACTAATCGAAACATTTGTATTAAAATGTAATAAATTTTATAATTAAAATATAAATAAATTTAATAACTATTTTAAATTGTTGAAATATGTTTATTTAAATATAAGAAATTTTGCAGTTAGAAAAACAAATCAATTAAATAATAATTTTAAAATAATAAGTATATATTTTCTAAATATAATAAATATTAAAAGTAATATATATATATATATATATAATAATTATTTAAAAAGTTATGTCTAAGATAAATAATTTTTTTAATATAAAAAATCCTGTTAAAAATATAATATTGATAATTAATTTGATAGACTTATTAAAAATATATTTTTAATTACGAATTTGTTTATAATAAGTTAAAGATGATTAATAATGAATAAAACAAAAAAAAAATTAAAATTATAGATCATTTATGATCAACACGTCTTCCCGTAATGTTGACAAGTCAAGATGACTGATATCATTAATGCAACATTGGGTGACCTGAAGTCATCACCCAATGCATATCAATCTTGCATTCTATCCAATGTCACTTTATGATCAGCATGTCATCCTAATAATACTGATAACTGAGATATCTAAGTGGTATCATGCATGCATTCCTAAGTGACACGTACAAAGATGTATTAATCATCCCATGATTGTCAATTTTGTCTTCTCAAAGACCCAGAAAAAGAATTGAATTAGTAGAATAAATCAATAGGGTCAGGTTCCTATTAATATAATTAAAGTTTACTTATGATCAAATAGTGTCATAGTTTACTTGGTTAAAGTTTGATAGTAAAGAAGGTTACAAATTCAAGTCTCAACTAGCATAAATTTAGTAAAATAAAAGAAAAAGAGTTACAAAACTTTTTTAGTGAAAATATTAGAGTTTGGGTTTGGAAGAATAAAAGAAAAAAGGTTTTAAATTTCCTCTTGTGAAAATATAGGGGACTAAGTATGCTGAATTTGTTTCTCTAGCATAACTTTAGTAAATATTAGAGTTTTGATTCGGTAGAATAAAAGAAAAAAAGTTTTAAATTTCTTTTAGTGAATATATTAGGGACTGAGTTTGATGAATTTGATTTTGTAGTAGATTCTTTCACAATTTTATTACCACCACTAGACTCACATGCATTTATCTACTAAACTAAACAATTTTATTGGTTACACAATTTTTTTTTATATTTAGAAATATATTTTTCATGAAAAAAATATAAAATTAATATTTAAAACTATAGAAATATAGAATATTTTTTTAGAAAAAAATTTAGTTAGAAAAAAAAAATATTTTATTAAAATATAAAAAATATCATATTTTTGAATTGAAATTAATAAAATTAATAAAATAGAAAATTATTAAAATTTATTAAAAAGATTTTAGAAAACAAATATGAAAAAAGAAGTTACATATTTTTTATGCATTTTTTTTAATGGTAAGATATTTTAGCTCAAAATTTGAATATTTTGCATATTATTTTTTAAATAATTTGAATACCAAAAAAACCTTTCAAAATTCAGCTCAAAATTTGTTTCCTTGATAATTAAATTTTTAAATAAAGTTTAGAGGACTTCTTGAAGCACCAACCTGCCAAGTTTAATGGCAAGACCAGTCCAAACCTTGTTGATCAGTGGATGAAGGACATGGAGAGAATATTTGACACCAAGAGGTGTCTAGATAAGAGTAGACTTGCTTTCACAGTCTACATGCTCACAAGAGAGGCGAAACATTGGTGGGCTAACATGAAGCTAGTCATGGAGGAGAAGCATGAGTAGATCACTTGGGAGGCATTCAAGAGGAAGTTTTTGTCTGAGTACTTCCCTGATAGCGTGAGATACGCTAAGGAGGTGGAGTTCCTCCAGTTGACCTAGGGGAACAAGTTGATAGCTGAATATGCAGAGATGTTCAAGCACCTCGAGCGCTTCTACACCATGCCACTTGATGAGGAGTGGCGATGCAAGAAGTTTGAGAATGGTCTCAAAGGAGACATTCGTTTGATGGTGGCCTCACTTTCCATCAAAGACTTTGCGAAGTTGGTGGAGAAGGCTAGAGTCATGAATAGAATGAAGGTAGAGGTGGAAGCTCAGCACCAACAACAATAGAAAATTAGAGGACCATCTGGGTCCAAGCCTAGATCTGAGGAAAAGAAGAAACCTTATGCTAGGACTCACTCCCAGTCTCAAGGGTCTAGAGGGTTTTCTTCTCCACCTAGCAGGATCCAGTGCCACTAGTGTGGAGGACCACACATGAGGAGTGTTTGTCCTTAACAATTGTGGCAAGGATAGCCACTTTGGCAGGGATTGTCCCACTATGAGGAGAGTGGTGGCATGATCTCCAGTTCAGACTCAACAAAGGAGAGAAGGAGCAACAAGCATGGTTTACGCTATGATCGGGGCAAAGGCAATACGCTCAGGTAACCTTGTTATGAGTCGTTGTATGATTGCTGGTAAGCCCTTGTGTGTGCTGTATGATTCTGGAGCGACACACTCCTTTGTGTCAGAGTCTTGTGTGCAAGAATTGGGTCTGCCGGTGTGTGAGTTGCAGTTTGATTTTGTGGTGTCTACTTCAGTATCTAGCTTGGTCAAGACGTCGACCTTGTGTGTTAGGTGTCCAGTGGAGGTAGATGGGCGTGTGTTCAAAGTCAATATTATATGCCTCCCTCTATAAGGGTTGGATGTGATCTTGGGGATGGATTGACTCAATGCCAATCACATTCTCATAGACTGCAGGGAGAAAAGGTTGTTGTTCTCCAACTTAGAGGAGCCTGAGTTGTTGTCTTCTCAAGGGGTTATGAAGGAGATCCAGGAGAATGTGCAATGCTTTATCATCTTCACGCATCTAGAGGTTGAGAAAGAGGAAAGGATAAAAGTGATATCCGTGGTGCGGGAGTTTGAGGATGTGTTTCCAAAGGAAGTACTAGGGTTGCCTCTGAGGAGAGAAGTTGAGTTCTCCATAGATCTGGTACCATGAGTAGGTCTTGTGTAGATAGCTCCTTATCGCATGGCTTCGGCAGAGTTGGTGGAGTTAAAGAAACAGATAGAGGAGTTGCTTGAGAAGCAGTTTATTCGGCCTAGTGTGTCGCCATAGGGAGCACCAATGTTGTTGGTAAAGAAGAAGGACGGTAGGTCAAGAATGTGTCTGGACTACAGGTATTTGAATAAGTTGACGATCAAGAATAAGTACCCCATTTCGAGAATAGAAGATCTGATGGATCAGTTGCATGGGGCATCAGTGTTTTCCAAGATTGATCTACAGTCGGGATATCATCAGATATTGGTGAAGGTAGAGGATGTTGAGAAGATTGCCTTCAGATCCAGATATGGGCACTACGAGTATGTGGTTATGCCTTTTGGTGTGAGCAATGCTCCATCTTTATTCATGGATTACACGAACAGGATCTTCAGGCCATTCTTAGATAAGTTTGTCATGGTTTTCATAGACGACATACTCATCTATTCCAGGACTCATGAGGAGCACGTCGATCATTTAAGGAAATGCTTGGGATTCTGAGGGAGAAATAGTTGTACGCCAAGTTTCAATTATGAATTGATTTTTAAATTGGTTACTAACATTAGCTACTAAATTTTGGCTACCAAAATAATTGGTCTCTAATTAGGAAATTTGGATTCACACATTAACAATCATATATTTATTATGTTTGTAAGAATTATTGTACACTTTTCAGTATTCATATATCACGTATATATCACATATTGTATCCTATTATTTTAAAAATAAACGTATTGACGAATTAGATACGTATCCTTTCTGATATACGTATCGTATCTATGCATCATAAGACGTAATAATGTGCTGAATTTTTCATTGTAATAGCACTCATTTTCACTTTCAATAATTTAGATAGAATAGTGTGCACTTTCATTAATAAGATAACACATATAATTCTTTACATTTAGAATTTCATTTTAGAAAATTGAATTTTGGTCAAATTTATTTATTTTTTCTTCAAAATGATAAATGAAATAAATGTAGAATCAATTGAAATATTTCTATTTGAATGTAATTAATATTATAATGAAAATATAAATAAATGTAAGAATTACTTAAAAATTGCTGAAAGGCCAGCTAAATTCACTGGCAAGGCCACTCTTGACGAAGCAGATGCTTGACTTAGGGAATGTGTGAAGATGTGTAGAGTTATTGATTGCATGAATGCGTAGAGGTTGACGTTTGTCACCTTCCTTCTGGTGGCAGACGCTGAGTACTGGTGGCAGGGGATGCAACAACTGATGCAGACACATGAAGAGCATGTGACATGGACTACCTTCAGAACGAGGTTCCTGGAGAAATATTTCTCGGACAGTGCGAAGCATGAGCGAGAGGTCGAGTTCCTTACACTCCAATAGGGAACTATGACTGTGCAGGCCTATACTGATAGGTTTGAGTATCTGGCGTGGTTCTACTCGCTATCTGTCATGGAAGAGTGAAAGTGTAGGAAGTTTGAGGGCATACTTAAACATGAGCTACACAGGTTCTTGGTGCCATTCAAGATCAAAGAATTTCCAATTTTGGTTGAGTAGGCCAAAACAGTTGAGTAGCTAGATATGGGGCCCAACAAAGTAGCAAGACCACAAAAGGCCACCACTGACTCCAGACAATAGAAGAAACAATATAGCAGACCGCAATCTAATACGTTGTCCTCTGAATTGTAGTTCAGCAGTCTATTTTGATAAACAATTTATGAAACTAAGTACAATGGAATAACCTTCAATTAATTGATCATATACACGAATGTCAAGTGAATTCAAGAAGCAAAATGAACAGTTCAGAATGCTATTCCACATATTATACTAAAATTTTAAGGCAACAACTTCTATTATTTCATCTTCAATGACATTTAGAGATCCAAAAACTTTTTTGTTTTCTATACATATCATGTTCAGTCATGTCATGTGACAAAAATGGGAAACCAACACTCATTCATCACAAATGCTTTTCAAGTGTGAAAAAGAAATCCAATCAACCTTTCCCAATACATGTTTTACAAAGTAAAAAACTACTACAAAAAAATAAAATGAATCAAAGCAGAACAATTAAAAAGATCAAGTGATAGTAATAATAATACCTTTAAATTAATAAGCCAACTATTTACTCCTGATCCATATCGCTGATGCAAATTATAGCTAGGTAATGTTCCATCCGAGCATATAAATGAAATAAAATAATCAGCATTGTCAAAGTGAAGTAAGAGAACTAAATAGATATAAAAGAAAATTCAGAAAACAAGGAAATAATAGTATAGAATGTGCTTACCTGAGAAACCTTTCTTAATGAATTCTACACCAAACATTTTTTCCACTTCTTTATGTAGAAAAACATACGTAAAAGATCAAAATATTTGAGCAGTATTCAAATCCAAGCATTTCAGATCAAAATAATTAGAATGTACCAGAACAACAAGCATGTGAAGCTCCACCTCCAACAGGACAGGGTCGACACCATTTTCGTTTCGGATGAGCTCGAATCTAGGGTTCCAAAGTGGTACACATCACATTTTCCTTCCTTCCAATGAGAAATTTTCAACCATGCCTCGCGCAATCAACTGATCCACCAGATGCAATCCCTACAAACCCTGCACCTCTTGTCACAGCGAACGACGAATGCGACAAGACTTCAACGACAATAGACAATTTAGATGAGACCCCAATGTGGCGAGTAAATGGAGAAGGAAGAAAAAAAGGAGAGCACCAAGTTTGGAGAAGCAAAAGGAGTGTGAAGTGTGAAACGTGAGTTAGAAGCGCAAAGTGTCAGAGAAAATATTCTATACTGTTATAGTGTAGAACAATCCAATAAACGTTACTACTGTTTATGCCTGTTCTAGCTTCTAACAAGTATAATAATTCTTCTCCAAAGTCACAAAAATGCTAGTAGATCACTTTCTATTCCCCTTATAGATTTAACAGGTATAAAAGAACTTATATTATTTATAAGATTGTCCTTACTTCTTTTTCTATATCTGATAAGATTTAAACCGGTATAATATATAAGTATAAAAAGCAAATTTTGCACTAGTGGTGCTATTTAATTTATTATTATTTTAATAATGTAATGGATCTTGTTGAGTGATAATATAATCGTAGAATTATATGAATAATTACGAAACATGAATTGGTTGAATGATTGTGCATTCATTTGACGTTGGCATGGTTATGGGTTCAAACCTTGGTATAACCAAATTGAACTTTCTTTTTGCCAAAACTCTCTTTAGCATAATTGTAAAAGAGCAGATATCCTAGCCGGAATTTCGTTTTATTACCATTAAGGCTATTCAAGCATGATTAAAGTGACCAATTAAGGGTGAAAGAAGGGTTTGTTGGGGCTGCCATTGGTGCATACATATAACATAGTGGTTTTAGAGTAAACACTATATTAATGAGTGAGATAAGGAGCTAAAAAGAAGGAAAGCAAGGGAAGCCATTATTGACCAAGAAGGACTTGGAATTCTCAAGTTTTAGCAAGGAAATTCAGGTTAGGGGTGCTGAACTCGTAACTTTATTGTAATTGGTTAATGATTGTTGTATGAAATAAGTGTACTGGTGAAATGTACTGGTTTAGTCACTCCAACACTGATTGCACACTCTTTGTAATCACCAAACACCCGAAGTGAACTTTACCCATTTAATTAAATCTGAAACCATGTGATTTACTTGTTTCCAATGTTCTTAATTCCATTTAGGTTCACCAACCTAAGTTTACCAATAAATAGACTTGCTTAAGTTTAAACAATGCTAATTCACAGTTTGCCACAATTAATTTATGCTTCTTATCTCTGCAGTATCACCTCATCCTCCACTCTATTTCATATAGAATAACCATCCTCCTTAACCAACCTTTGCACCCCCTTCCAACTTGACAAATCCAATTACATTACTACCCTACATTGCAACCTGTCTTTCCACAAAGCAGAACTCTAGTGTAATTAAATCTTGAGATACACTAGTATAACATCCAAATTTGTCCAATACAATATAACTTAGTATCCTTGCATAACCCCCATCTCCCTCATTCCTTATCCCTTCAATCTTTATATTCGACATATCTAATTTTTCTTTTAACACTTAATTTGTCCTAAATCAAATTTTCCAATTCCACTGAGCCCGAAACACACCAAGCCATTTCTCTGGTTTTGCGCTTGGCAGCAACCATGGTGCCGCTAGGCAGTTCCTGCTGTTCTAGGAACCCCAAAATTCTCCCTGTACCTGCAAACTTTAGCCAATCCCCAACAATTCCGATTTCCTTCAATTTTAGACTCAATACTCACCACTCAAGTGTTTAGGTTTGTAATTCATCCCTAAAACTTTCAATCACACGAAATTCCATTAATATTGCCCATTCAATTTAGTCTAACTCTAAATTCCTCAAATTCACAAACCCTAACACGACGTCCCTGAGATTTTCTTCCAATTTAACCCCCAACCACGAATAATTCAATGAAATATAACATGTAATCATTCTCACACAGTTAGAACAACCTTTTCCCCCTATTAGAATCGTCCCAAAACACCCAAAACATAAAAAATCGAACCAAAAATTGGTTCGCATCGCCTGGCGGGTGTTCATCACCGCCAGGCAGTTTATCAAAAACCCAAAAATTGGGTTGGCCACCAAGCATCGCCTGGGAGATAGACTCGTGCCGCCAGGCGGTTCCATCTTTGGAACCTAGAAACAACACAAAAACAACATGAGCCGCCCGACGACTTTGAATGCCCGTCAGATGGTTTTTCAAAATTTCCCAGAAACCCAGAATTTCACGTGACAGAAGATGATTCATGCATATACAAGCTATTCATAAAAAATTGAACTTAACACACAAAAGTAGCGAGTTCTAGCTCCCCTAACATGGTTTCCTTGCTTAAAACACAATGCTAGAGCTCACCTTTTGATCACCAATGGTCTCCTTAGCACCACCTCAATTCAGCTCTTCTATTTCACTCTCTAATCACTGTTTTTCCTTTAATTCGTGCACCTTACAATGCTCTCCAAAATCCATATTCATGTGAGAAATAAAATTTTGGAAAAAAAAAGCTTTAATTTGGTTCTTACCAAGGTTTGAACCTATAACCATGCTAATGTCAAATCAATGCACAACCATTCAGCCAATTCATGTTTTGAGATAATTCTTATAATTCTAAGGTTATATTATCACTCACAATGATCAAGCATATTATTAAAATAATAATAATAAATCAATTAACACATAAACGACATGCATAGGATTTGAACCCAAGTCCTTTCAACACAAGGAGTACTCTTAACCATTTAAGCTAATACTATTCCACGTCATATCAATCAATAATTAATGCCATAAAGGCTCCGACTACCCGTATTTATTAATTAATTAAATTTAGCGAATCTTACAAGTGAACCTAAATGAAACTAAGAACCTTGGTAACAAGTGAATCACATGAGAGCTGAAGTGATTAATTAGGTGAATTTCACTACGAGTCTTGGTGTTAAGTTTAGAATTGCAAATATGTTCTGTGTACCTGTAAACCAATAAGACGCGAGTATTGGTGCACCGCCTGGCAGCAAGGATCGGACGCTAGGCGACAACTACAAAAGTAGTGGAGTATTGGAGTGAGTGGCACCTGACGGTGAGGGAGGTTCCTCCAGGTGATGTTTGCAAGTCAGTGTACTCTAAAGCGCTTGGCGCCTGGCGGCACGTGTCCCCCGCCAGGCGATCTGGAAGTGAGTTTCGCCTGGCGGCTCAAGAGCAGCCCATGCGATAACGTAAAGGCCAAACTTGGGTCTTTGCTTGTTTTAGATGTGCGTGGTCTACAAGGTTTTGGTGATGCCTCGAAGGTTGGCTTGTTGGTGTTCCTTGAGTTGTGACATTATGGAGTGTGATCCGTAGCATGGTTTCCCACATGTGCTCTACCAGTTGTGGATGGTAGGTGTGGAAACAAGACATCTTGAGGTACTCATCAGAAGACGTAGAACACGGATAACATGGTGGTGGCCATGAGGCATGAAACTAAAGGATGAAATTCCTTTGGTGTGGTTGTATTGATATATATATATATATATATATATATATATATATATATATATATGTTTTATATATATAATTGTTAATTGTTAGCTCACCCTATCTCCTTGTGTTTGGCGATGATCGTGTACGCGGTACACGTGAGTAGATGATGTTGCAAGTGGATCTGGGGAGGCATAGAGCCGGAGCAAGGCTAGACTGGGATGAAAAGTTTTCTCAGAGTTTTGATGTTTTATGATTTTGGAATAATTTTGTAAACTCTTATTACTAGACTTTGACATTTGTAATGGAGTTTATAATTACGATTTTAAAGTTTATTCTATAATGAATTAAAGTTTTTAATTTCCTGCATTTTTGGGAAATGATATTTCAATAAATGAAGTTTATTATTTATTTCTTTATTTTTATTATTTTAATTGAGTTGAGTTTTTCCTTAGCATAGCCAAAACAATTCAAGTGTAAAAAGGAACTTATTTTGCATAAGTCAAAGTTCAAACACACAACTACACAATTACAAAGCAAGTGTACCACCAAATAAACCAATTCATGTTTCCTGACAATTCATATTCATCTATGTTTATATTATCACGGCTCATGGTTAAACTTCCATGCAAAAAATCAATTAAATTAAAACCTTAATGGCCTACAAAGGATTCAAACCCTAGTCCTTTCAATATAACTAAATACTCTAAACCATTTGAGCTAGTACTATTCTTTTATTCTCTCTCTCTCTCTCTCCACATTAATTAATTTAGGGGTTCCCGCCCTTGTATTAATTAAATAAACATTTATTTATTTATTTAATTTTTTCGGGTCTTACATTACTTGTGAAACATTATGTTTGTTTTATTCACTTTTACCATTAACTCTTGCATCCTCTCTGTTATGTGTGGCATTTATTTTTTTTCTTTATATTTCATGAAATGAAATTTTACTAGTTGTTCTTGAACATTGGTGTTTCAGAGTGCTTATTATATGAAATTATGAAATATGCAAATGTGATTAAGGATGTATATAATTGTGATAGTATCGTTGTGAAGTTGTGATGATAATGGGTTTGTTGATATGTACGAGCATTGTATGTGTTTGACGTAATTCCATAGGTCTCCTAGGGAGATTTTATGGTGGTATTATTTTAGTGTATACATTGGACTATGGATTCAAGTAATGTGACATCCTAAAACTCTAATGATCATTCACACTCAAATATAGTAGAATGACTTATGTGGTGAGAGTAGTAGGAGCAAGGGCGGCTCAACAGTATGGGAGGCCTAAAGCAAACTTAAAAAATGAGACCTTTTATTTAAAATTTATTTTTGAGTTTTTTTTATACAAAATTATTTATTAAATTGTCATAATTTATTTTATTTAACATTTATTTCTCAATAGATAATAGGACTAATCCGTTTAATATTTCTTGAGACATTGCTGGTTTTAAATAAGTTTTTATTATCTTTATCTTTGACAAACTCCTTTTGGCTGAAACAACTTACATTAGAATTGTTAATATTATTCTATAAGTTATATATGTATTTGGAAAATAATTCATTCTTTTTATATAATTAAGAATGTCAATTGGCTTATCATTTTTCAAACCAATAATTTCCCTTAAGATATTTAATTCTGAAATTAAATCAAATCCATCAATATCCAACAAATTATCATGTTTTAAAGATTTTTCAAGTTTTAAGAATTTTTCTTTCAAAAATGAAATATCTACAATACATAAGACATTTGCTCTTTTTTGTTCATAGCTTCTTTTTGTTATGCAATTAGAGTCTCAATTCTTTTTTCTTTTAAATTCTTGAATAGCCTGATTCAAATTTTCTAGTTGACATATCTATATATTTTTATATGAAATAAAAAAATGATAATATATAAAACACTACTAAAGATAAATATATAAAACGAATGAATTAAAATAATAAAATATGGTTCTGGTTATCAAGAAAATAAACTCGATAGTAAACTTTATCTTGAAGTATCAAGTCTCTTTTTCATTCTCAAGTCTCAACTTTTTCACAAACTTGCAAATTTGTTTATTTTAAGATTAATCAATAATAAAAAAAATTAAGAAAATATTGTTCTTCTATACTCGATAGTAAGTCCTTTTTTTTTTCTAAACTTGAATTATCTTTCTACAGAAAACTCAACTTTGAATTATGCAAGTTTAGAGGCACATCTAAAGAGGATGAGAAGTCTGTAGTTAGTACAAGGAGATTGTAGTGGAAGTTTGAGTAGTTAGTATGTTCGGTATAGGAACATTTTTGTAGGTTTGATATTGTTTAAAGACTGTATTAATATACTTTTTATTTTGTTAATCTACTTTAATATTACTAGCATAAACACAGGCGTTATCGCGCCTATGTGTATGTATTTTTTAATTATGAATGATATTATATTAGTAATGTTATTAAGTTAATATATAAAATAAATTTATATTTATTAAAAACAAAATGAAATGAATAGAGAGAATAATTTTTGATGAATAAAAAAAGAGGATAAAAGATAAACAATTTTATAGAAAATAGACAAGAGTAACCGTTAATTTTAAAAAATTTATTAAATAATTATATTGTAAAGGGTATAGTTGATATTATGAAATGTGGATACAAAAGAGGAAATCCTCATATATTGTTACTAGCGTACACAGGTGCCATAGCGCCTGTATGCATGCATTTTTTAGTTATGAATAATAGTATGTTAATAGGTGATAATAGTGTAATGTTTTTAAATTAATATATAAAATAAATTTATACTTATTAAAAATAAAGTGAAATGAATAGAGAAATTAATTGTTGATGAATGAAAAAAAGAAAAAAAGAAAATCAGTTTTATAGGAAATAGGTAAAAATAACCATTAATTTTAAAAACATTAATAAATAATTATATTGTAAAGGGTAGAGTTGATATTATGAAATGTGGACACAAAAGAAGGAATTCTCTGAGTGAATTCTCTTTATATATTGTTATAGATAGATTAAAAACTTTATTGACAAAAAGTTTGTAACCGTTAAAATTTACAATATTAATTGTCATAAATATTAAATTTTTTTAGTAATACCAACAATAAATAAATAATAATAGGACTCATAACCAGGGATGACAACGAGGCGGGGCGGACACGGGTTTCGCTATTTCATACCCATCCCCGTAAAAAAATTTCATCCCCATCTCCATACCCAAACCCAACGGGTATCAAATTTTTGTCCCATCCCCATCCCCACCGGGTAAGGGGTATAATCTCGTACCCATACCCATTTTCTTACTACTTCAATATTAATTTTAATTAATTTTTATAAAATAATAAAAAATTATAATAAAAGAAATATAATATTATCAAATATTCAATATTAGAAGGATAGTTGTTTCTTCGAACATAAAGATTATAATAAGATGAAAAATATAATTAAGATGTGAATGAGTTTAATGACAAACCAAATAATTAGAAGAAATAAAAAATAATATATATATATATATATATATATATATATATATATATATATATATATATATATATATATTTATATAGTTATATAG